>ENA-OQCS01000141-OQCS01000141.1-human-gut-metagenome-genome-assembly--contig:-NODE-141-length-36042-cov-3.249255_pt1 | contig 36042 bp, 42 predicted proteins | sample MGYA00242757_ERZ504575 | MGnify/ENA primary metagenome ERZ504575 (study PRJEB26092, sample SAMD00036297) | human gut metagenome | host: Homo sapiens | study: EMG produced TPA metagenomics assembly of... | reverse complement strand
CTTGTGAAAATCAATACGAATATCGGAAATTCGGCTACTACCTCAAGCATAGATGAAGAAGTGGAGAAGCATTGTGGAGCTGCAAATGGGGTGGCGATACCTTGATGGATCTTTCCACAGGAGAAAATATCCATGAAACACGCGAATGGATTATCCGTAATTGTCCCGTACCCGTCGGCACGGTTCCTATTTATCAGGCACTTGAAAAGGTGAACGGCATAGTGGAAGACCTCACCTGGGAAATCTACCGGGATACATTGATTGAACAATGTGAACAAGGTGTAGATTACTTCACCATTCATGCAGGGATCCGCCGCCATAATGTTCATCTTGCCGATAAGCGGTTGTGCGGTATTGTCAGCCGTGGAGGAAGCATAATGAGTAAATGGTGTCTCGTACACGATCAGGAAAGTTTCTTATATGAGCATTTTGACGACATCTGTGATATTCTGGCACAATACGATGTAGCCGTATCCTTGGGTGACGGACTTCGTCCGGGCTGTATCGCTGATGCCAATGACGAGGCACAGTTTGCCGAACTAGATACCATGGGTGAACTTGTACTCCGCGCATGGGACAAAAACGTACAGGCATTCATTGAGGGACCGGGACATGTACCTTTGCATAAAATCAAAGAAAACATGGAACGCCAGATCTCTCACTGCCACAATGCACCGTTCTACACCCTCGGTCCGCTGGTAACGGACATCGCTCCGGGATATGACCATATCACTTCGGCCATCGGTGCCGCACAAATCGGCTGGCTGGGCACTGCTATGCTATGCTATGTCACCCCGAAAGAACATTTGGGATTGCCCAACAAAGAAGATGTACGCGTTGGTGTCATCACTTACAAGATTGCCGCCCATGCAGCCGATCTGGCGAAAGGGCATCCGGGCGCACAGATCCGTGACAATGCTTTAAGCAAGGCACGTTACGAATTCCGTTGGCGCGACCAGTTCCATCTGAGTCTGGATCCCGACCGCGCTTTGGAATACTTCAATGAAGGCCGCCATACGGACGGTGAGTACTGTACCATGTGCGGCCCCAACTTCTGCGCCATGAAACTGAGCCGCGACTTGAAGAACGTGGGTAATTAAACAGCTGACTTTGTGAAAACTATGGAAGATTTCAAGAAAGCACTTGAAGGAACTTTAGGAAGAAAACACATAGACAACATAGTAGATCAAGTGGCCAGCTCCCCCGACCGCTTTGATGCTCTTTATACTCTAACGCAGCATGAAGAAACAAGGATAGCCTGGCGTGCCACTTGGGCTTGTGAAAAACTGAGTTTCCTCCTTCCTTCCCTATTGATGGATAAAAGGGAGGAACTGATGTTACGGGCCATGCAATGCCCCCACGATGGAACAAGACGCCTGCTACTGAATATCCTTCATCATCTTCCTGTCCCGAAGCCTGTCAACGCAGCTTTCTTCGATTTCTGCCTTCAAGGTATGCTATCTTCTGCCGAAAGCGATCCGGACAAGCCGTCTGCATGAAACTTGCCTACGACATCTGCCTGGAAGAACCGGAACTGACAGGAGAGCTGAAAGCATATCTGGAAAATATGGAACCGGAATACTATACGGTTGCAGTGCAATGTGTCCGCAACAACATCCTAAAAAATAAGGTAATGAAGATATTGATACTCAACGGAAGTCCTCGTTGCCAAGGACTTATCAGCCGAATGCTGGACATCATGGCCGAAGAAGCTCGCATACGTGGCGCCGAAGTGGAAGTAATACCCATCCGTAAATTGCAGGTGCACCCCTGTACAGGATGCATGGCTTGCCGCAGCCGACAGACCTGTGTCCTACCCGAAGACGACGCGCAGCACACGCTTCAAAAGATACAATGGGCAGACGTGCTGATCGTTGGCTCACCTTGCTATTGGGGAAATATGAACGGACATATGAAAGTAGTGTTCGACCGCATCGTGTACGGCATGATGGGAGAAAGTCCGAAAGGGCTCCCTCAAGCGTTGCATAAAGGCAAGAAAGCAGTCATCGTAAGCACCTGCTCCACCCCATGGCCATTCAATATCTGGTTTAACCAGACACGCGGCGTAGTAAAAGCGTTGCGCGAAATTCTGAAGTGGAGCGGATTCTCTATCAAAGGCGTTATCCAGAAGGGAGGAACAAAACAACATCCCGAACTGACGGAAAACGACAAAAAGAAAATGTAGAAAAATAATAAGGAAAATTATAGCTTGAAGCCTGATAAAAATGCCGGAAAGGCTTAAAACAGACTTTTATAAAAAGCAAAATCATCTTATGAACAATAACAAGAAAAAAATAACAATCATGTTTTCAGAAGAACTTGAAAAAAATAGATTGGGAAAAGATCACCAAAGCCATCTACTCCAAAACCGAACATGACGTGCTCCGCGCCCTTGGTAAGGAACATTGCGATGTGGACGACTTTATGGCACTCATCTCCCCCGCAGCAGCAAAATACCTAGAGCCGATGGCGCAACTAAGCAAAAGATATACCGAAGAACGTTTCGGCAAAACCATTTCCATGTTTATACCGCTGTATATAACAAACTCCTGCACCAATTCTTGCGTGTATTGTGGTTTTCATATCAGCAACCCGATGGCTCGTACCATCCTCACCCCCGAACAGATTGAAGATGAATACAAAGCCATCAAAAGACTTGGTCCTTTTGAAAACCTATTACTAGTGACCGGAGAAAATCCGGCAAAAGCCGGAGTCCCTTATCTGGCCAAAGCCTTGGACATCGCCAAAAAATATTTCAGCAATTTGAAAATAGAGGTAATGCCCCTCAAAGCCGAAGAATATGCCGAACTGAAAGAACACGGACTAAATGGAGTCATTTGCTTTCAGGAAACTTACAACAAAGCCCGTTATAATATATACCACCCACGCGGAATGAAATCCAAATTCGAGTGGCGGGTAAACAGCTTCGACCGTATGGGACAGGCAGGAGTCCACTCCATAGGCATGGGGGTACTCATCGGATTGGAAGAATGGCGCACCGATGTGACCATGATGGCTTATCACTTGCGTTATCTTCAGAAAAAGTATTGGAAAACCAAATACAGTGTAAACTTCCCTCGTATGCGTCCGGCAGAAAACGGTGGTTTCCAGCCGAATGTCATCATGAATGACCGTGAATTGGCGCAGCTCACTTTTGCCATGCGCATCTTCGACCACGATGTGGACATCTCCTACTCCACCGTGAGCCGGCACAAATCCGCGACAACATGGCAAGACTCGGAGTGACTACCATGAGCGCTGAAAGCAAAACCGAACCGGGAGGATACTATACCTATCCGCAAGCTTTGGAACAATTCCATGTAAGCGATGAACGTACAGCTATGGAAGTGGAAAACGCACTGAAATCATTAGGAAGGGAACCGGTATGGAAAGACTGGGATGTTTCTTTTGACAAGTTCACACCAATGCGATAGATATTACCCATATTTTTAAAGGAATGGGGCTGTATCAATGATACAAAGCCCCTTTTTCAACTTAACAACAAAGAAAGTGGAAAGATATAACCGTCAAATCATTCTCCCTGAATTGGGAGAAAAAGGACAACAACGGCTTCAGCAGGCCAAGTGCTTATTGTCGGTGTAGGTGGTCTGGGATCTCCTGTTGCCTTGTACCTGACAGGAGCCGGAGTAGGTACCATCGGATTAATAGACGATGATGTGGTAAGTGTCAGCAACTTGCAACGTCAAGTACTTTATAGTGAAGCCGAGGTAGGTATGCCCAAAGCCATCCAAGCCAAGAAACGTCTCGAAGCCCTGAACCATGATGTGCAAATCAATGCCTATCCCACAAGACTGACTAAAGAGAATGCGGATGAAATCATCCGCACCTACGATATCATTATAGACGGATGTGATAATTTCGCTACCCGCTACCTCATTAATGACATCTGTGTGAAATGGGGAAAGTCTATGTATATGGCGCCATCCGCGCTTCGAAGGTCAAGTATCCGTCTTCAATTACCGGGGAGGTCCCGATTACCGCCACTTTTTCCCCGATGAAGCAGAAATGCTGTCCATGCCTCATCCACCCAAAGGAGTATTGGGTGTAACCCCTGGCATGATAGGTTGCGCCGAAGCCGCTGAAGTGTTGAAGATTATAGGTGAATATGGCGAAGTGCTAAGCGGCAAATTATGGACGATTAACGTGAAAACGATGGAAACCCATCTCATTTCTTTTTAGAGGAATCGAACCGGCCCTATTCAAAAGACATTTAATTCCTCAATTATGTGCCAACAGTCGAGGCATGACGACATCCGTCGCCCGGCTCCGACTGGCACATAAATAGTTTGACTTTATCCTATAATATGTGGTACAAACTCGGACAAGTTATCCGTAACCTCCATACGATTTTCGCGAATACCGATGCCCACAGCCTCTCCTCCTATAATCCAAGAGCCAATAACTGGATATCTGCCACTGTACACTGTCGGTTCCACATACTCCTGATATACATAAGCTCCAGTGTTATAATCACCCTCCGTTTCAGCTATACGTACATGTTCCTCCCAATTCCGGATATCAACAACGCTTACATTATGACCTTCACGAGAGAAGACCGGTTTTTTACAAAACAAACCCGACCGAGGGCGCGACAAATAACAAGGAAGCACATAAGGAGAATCCGGAAACAACTCGTACAATGTGGCAAGGATCGCTTTATTGGACATCACCAATTTCCATATCGGCTCCAACCATTCCATTTCCGCCAGACATCCGTCAGGACTTTCGTCCACCATCCACTCCCACGGATAAAGTTTAAAGCACCGGTTCACTAGTTCACCTGCCGGATCAAAAAATCGTCCATTCTGCAAATCCAGCGCCTGCATATCTAATACTCGGGTAGAAAACCCAGCCTCCATCGCCGTACTTGCCAGATATTGCAACGTTCCTGTATCTTCATTATTCTCTAATGCACCGGCAAAATAAATCTCTCCTTTTTTGGGGAAAATATCTTTCCATGACTGCACCAATCCTTCATGAATGCCATTAAACTGGTCGCATTCCGGAAAAACATCTTCTTTCCATTGCCATTGGATAACAGATGCCTCAAGCAAAGAAGTCGGTGTATCAGCATTGAACTCCAATATTTTCGGAGTACCATCCTTGGCTAATATAAATCAAAAACGACCATACAGACTTAACTCATCCGCACCCCAAGAAGCACGGATACGCTCACCAATCTCCTTCGGAATATTCAATGCACGCTCCATAAATTCCGGGTTATCTTCAATAATGAATTGAGCAGCCTCACAATACAGACGGTACGCCTCATTGGTTGCTTCCTCCAAACAGGCTGTTTCTTCAGCCGTAAAACGATAATACGCTTCCTCGCGCCAATAATCACCATGAAAATCAAAGCCCAGCGCTTCTATTTTCTCACGGTAGTCTGAACGTGGCGTAACAGGTATTCTTTTCATATCCGCTTCCTATTAACTATGAACACCGGATGAACGGCGTGTTTTCCCAAAAACACTTCCGCTCGATTTTGATTTTGTAGACGATTTTGCCCCCACATTCACTTTTGAAGGAGCATCCACTTTCGTTCCGTTAGCATCTGTCCACGAATCAGATTTGGGATAATAATAATGTGTGTAGAAAGTCCGTTGGCCATAGACGGCATTAATGCCCAACGCATCAGCATAGCGTTGTAAATCCAACTGTTTCCCTGATGATCACGGTACTCTTCTTGATCTTTAGGATTCTCAGGCAATTCCGTTTTTTGCGTACATCCGGCAAGCGCCATCAAGCAAATGCAGCTGCAAGAAATTGTTTTTTATTCATAATTCTATCTATTCGTCTTGTTTATTAGCGCAAAAGTAAATAAAAAAAAACGCCTATTTCATGCAGGTACGCACACATTATTTAAAACTTTTCCATCGCATGAATTACATTTTCAGGGAAAGTATCCTATTGATTTACAGGCTTATCAAAAATAAATCTATAAATCCACTAGGATTATTACAAATAGGTTGCTATCTTTGCTTAGCAATTAGTCATAAGGTATGAAGTTAATTCTAATAACGCCCCCCACTTATTTTGTGGAGGAAGATAAAATAATTACAGCTCTTTTCGAGGAGGGACTAGACACACTCCATCTGCGAAAGCCCGGTACAGCACCCATGTTTGCAGAACGTCTGCTAACCCTTATCCCCGAACAATATCACAAACGCATCGTGGTTCACGGACATTTTTATCTGAAAGAGGAATACAAACTGAAAGGAATTCACCTGAACGGTCGTAATCCGAACCTGCCGGAAGGATACAAAGGACATGTCAGTTGTTCTTGCCATTCGCTAGACGAAGTTAAAGAGCGCAAATCCAGTTGCGATTATGTATTTCTGAGTCCGGTATTCAATAGCATATCCAAACTAAATTATAACTCGGCATACACCGCCGAAGAACTCCGTACCGCCGCCAAAGCAGGCATTATTGACAAAAAAGTCATAGCTTTGGGAGGCATTGACGAAGAAAACTTGCTGGAGGTAAAGGACTTGGTTTCGGAGGAGCCGCCATATTGGGCGCCCTTTGGAATAAATTCGATGCGTGTACCGATCGCGATTATCGGTGCGTGATAGAACATTTCCGGAATTAAGAGATTTAGCAGACTGATTTATCAAAATAATTTAGAATAGAAGCCTAAAAAACGAAGAATATGCTTCAAACCAAGCATATTACAATAATGAGAAGTTATTTTTAAATTTCTATTTTTAATTTCTAATTATAATACGTACCTTTGCACGCAAATTAACAAATAGGTAATATCTATTACAAAAATGAGCAAAACATCACCTTTTATGGTATTCTCAGGAACAAATTCGAGATACCTTGCAGAAAAGATTTGCAACAGCCTCGGTTGCGAATTAGGAAACATGAACATCATGCATTTTGCTGATGGTGAATTCGCTGTTTCTTATGAAGAATCAATTAGAGGCGCACATGTTTTTCTGGTTCAATCTACCTTTCCTAACTCTGACAACTTAATGGAACTGCTGCTAATGATTGATGCAGCTAAAAGAGCCTCCGCAAAGAGTATTGTAGCCGTTATCCCCTACTTTGGATGGGCACGTCAGGACAGAAAAGACAAACCTCGTGTTTCCATCGGTGCTAAACTGGTAGCCGATCTTCTGAGCGTGGCAGGCATTGATCGTTTGATCACAATGGATTTACATGCCGATCAGATTCAAGGATTTTTTGATGTACCGGTAGACCATCTCTACGCTTCTGGCGTATTCCTACCTTACATTGAATCATTGCAACTGGAAGACTTGGTAATCGCAACTCCGGACGTGGGTGGTTCAAAACGCGCCAGCACTTATTCCAAATATTTGGGTGTACCCTTGGTACTCTGCAACAAGACGCGCCTGAAAGCCAATGAAGTGGCCACCATGCAAATTATCGGTGATGTAAAAAATAAAAATGTCATCTTAATTGACGATATGGTAGATACAGCAGGTACTATTACCAAAGCTGCCGATATTATGAAAGAAGCGGGAGCTATTTCCGTCCGCGCTATCGCTTCTCACTGTGTAATGTCAGGTCCTGCATCCGAACGCGTTCAGAACTCCGGCCTAGAAGAAATGGTATTTACCGATAGTATTCCTTATGCTAACCGTTGCTCTAAAGTGAAGCAACTGACCATTGCTGATATGTTTGCTGAAACAATCCGCCGCGTGATGAATAATGAGTCTATCTCTTCACAATACATCATTTAATCTTTATATGATTATAGAAATAAAAGTCCGGACTTTCCCAAGTTCGGACTTTTATTTTAATTTTACCTAAAGATTGGATTCCCTAAATCGTTTTATCAGCAAGACTAAATGTTTTCCTTTAGATTAAGTCATTTCTTTCTCCGGTGATTCCTGCGACGACGTTGCACCTTTTCATGCTGATAACGCTGAAGCTTTCTATACACGGTGAATACCACCATAATCCCGGCAAATACCAGAATCACAATAACCACGCTACCCCAAATATCCCCTTACACGCGACCACATCTCCAAGACCAATTCGGTCTTGTCACAGGAGTCACGAATCATGGCACAACGCTCCACCACTGTACGGTCAGGATACTGCACTTTATCTATTTGTATACTATCGGCAGCAGGACCGAAAAAATAACTTAAATCTGCAAAGTAAGATAAGGTAGTATCTATCTTTGCCTCCAAAATCTCGGGAGTCGCGACGGCACTCACATAACCACAGGCGTCCATATTACGTAAAGCCACATCAGGACGGCATAAATAATTAATAAAATAACTGGCAGCCTTTTTATTTCTAGCATACTTAGGGATCACCCATCCGTCATACCACACATTACTTCCCTCTGCCGGCACTTCATAGTCCAGATGGATGCCCACTCCTTCAGCCTCTTCTATCGCCCATACCGCATCCCCGCTCCAGGTCATGTTCAGCCATGCTTTACCTTTAGTCATCATTTCCTTGCCAAAATCAGCTTCCCAACCTGCTATCAAGGGTTTCATGGCTTTCAGATACTTCTCAACTGTATCGATGGATGCTTGCGAATAGTTATTCATCAACTCCTCTACCGTAACCTTGCCTTTTTTCAAATCCTCGGCATTGGCATAAATCAATGCGGTACCATATGCATCACGATAACTTTCCTTCATCAGGATCTTGTTCTCATATTTCAGATTCCAAAGACTGGCCCAAGTCCTGGCATCTTCCACTGGAACATGATCGGTATTAAAAAGGATACCTGCTGTTCCCCACATATAACCGATGGCATAATCTGAAGCACGATGCCCCGACCAGCTCAATTTATCCAATTGTTCACGGATATAAGGAGATTCATTATGCAGATAATTGGGGGTCTTTCCAAAAACGGTATCAATGGGAAGCAATAAACCTTTCCTCAGCATGCGCTCTATGATATACTCCGAAGGACAAACTACATCAAAATCTTCATGCCCGCGTTCTATCTTGGTCAACATGATTTCATTGATGTCAAAGTCTGATAGACAATCCCGAATATCTTCCCCCGTCTGTTCTTTGTACCACCGGGGAAATTCCGCCAACATATCCTCATCAATGTAATCGGCCCAATTATATATTTTCAGCACACTCTCACGAGGCTCTGTGTTATAGCATCCGGTTAAAGAGAATAACGCGCACACACACACCATCAGCCATCTATTTATTTTCCTCATTTTTATACCTCCTTTTTCTTGCCTGCACGGCGATTGATGATAACCAGCAATACCAGCACCAATACGAATATAATGGTAGAAAGCGGACGAAGTTCAGGGGTCAACCCTCCTTTCCGTGCATCCGCATAAATATAGGTGGAAAGAGTTTCAAGCCCTTCATTACCAATAGTAAATACAGTCACGGCAAAATCGTCAATGGACAAAGTCACCGCCAACATAAAACCTGAAATCATTCCCGGAAGAATCTCAGGAACAATCACCTTGCGGAGTGCCTGCATAGGAGTAGCCCCCAAGTCAAGCGCCGCCTCATAAATATTCGGATTCATCTGTTTCAAACGCGGCAACACACTTAACACCACATATGGAGTACAGAATGTGATATGTGCAAGAACCACAGTGGTATATCCTTGTGGAATACCCAAAGATACGAACAGCAAGAATAAAGATATACCAATAATAATATCTCCATTCAAGATAGGAATGTTATTGACAAAACTGATTGCTTTACGAGCACGGGTACGAAGATTGAATATACCTATCAAAGCTGAAATCGGTATGGCAAATATCAATCACCATATTTACGATTTCTTCCTGACGTTCCATCGGAGTTACCGCATCCACTTCATCAAAGGCATCCTGCTGCAAAATGACAAAGTCAATCAGTTCTGACTTCCAGAAAATCACGTGATATTCTACAGCACACCGTCATCACCGAGCAACGTGGCCGCCTCGACATGATGGCCTCGACATACATGCCGTTGGTGGAGCCCAGATCGCGTTGGCGATGACGGTGTTGCCGTTGTCGGTGATGTCGATCTGCATGTGGCGGCGGGAGATGCCCGGATCGTCGATCACGATATCGCAGTCGGATCCGCGGCCGATGATGGTCTTGCTTTCCGTGAGCAGATACTGGTGCTCGCCGATTTCCAGCATCGGGCAGTCTTCGGTCTGCGCGTCGGTGGTGACGGGCACGGTATTGCCTTGCACGGATTCGCTCGTCAGCTTGAAATTGCTCTTGGTGAGGTCAAGGTCCTCTTCGAAGATCACCACGACCGGACCGACGAACGCGTAATGCTGGTCCTTCGCGTACTGGGTGAGGTTGTCGGCCAGCTCATTGGCCAACGCTTCCGCGCCCCATTCGACGATGTTGTTGAAATCCGGCGTGCTCAGCTTGAAACGGTACTCATTCGGCGCCACGGTACGGTCTCGCGTGACGGGCATGGCCTCTTTGTCAATCTCACGTTCCAGAGCGCTGGAAAGGTCGACGGGCTGCAGGTCCTTGGACCCGAACTTGGCGAAAACCCCGTTGACGGCGCCTTCCACGCTTTTCTCAAATCGGTCGAGAACACTCATGCTTGTCCCTTTCTATCCTCACCCATCCTACGCGGTAGAGCGCCGAGCGCCAATTCGTAAGTCCTTTAATTGCAAAAATTTCATGCATAAATCCATCCCCAGCATCATTTAGGGGGTATTTATCCGCGAATATGACTACCTTCGCCCCCGATTTCCACGATGCACGAATTCACGGAAGGTGGAATTGGGATGGTGATAGGTTGGGAGCATGACAGATGCGATTCGACAGTTCCCCCGTAAAAAAGCACGTACCTTGCGATTTTCCTGCGGCGCTCCGCGTTCGGCGCGCGTGATTGCAGACGGCTCCCGCGCGCTGTTCCTGCGTTCCGACGGTCCGGAAGACACCGTCACCTCGCTGTGGATGAGCGTGATCGACGAAGACGCAACATCGGTGAGATTCCGCTCGCCGATCCGCGCGTATTGCTTGCCGACGCCGACGCGGAAGACGTTCCGGCGGAAGAGAAGGCGCGACGCGAACGTGCGCGCGAAGGCGGATCCGGCATCGTCTCGTATTGCGTCGACGGTGCCGGCAACCGCGTGACCTTCACCATCAACGGGCAGCTTTTCCTCACCGACCTTACGGCGGGCGCGACGCGAGCCATCACGATAGAGGAAGATGAACTCAAACCGGTGCTGAACCCGCGCATCAGTCCCGACGGACGGCACATCATGTACACCACCGGCACGTATCTGGTGGACGTGGATCTTGCCAACGATGAAGAAACCGGCGACGCGATTTCGGTGGTCGCTCGGCACCGCAGAACGGCGAATGGAAAATCGGATTGGCGGAATTCGCCGCAGGCGAAGAAATGGACCGCTACGACGGCTTCTGGTGGTCACCCGACTCCAAATACGTGCTCTTCGAAACCTACGACGAATCCCCCGAACCGATCTGGCATCTGTCGGACCCCGCGAATCCAACCAATCCGGCGCAAGCAACCGCTATCCGCAGGCGTTGACCGCCAATGCCGACGTGCGGCTGACCCTGCTGGAACTCGGCTACGACAGCGACAACTGCTGCTACGGGGCAATCGCCAACGAAGTGCAGTGGGACCATGAATCCTACGAATATCTGGCCGCCGTAAGCTGGCGTGAAGGCACGATCCGATCATCCTTGTGCAAGACCGCCTCCAGCAGCACGATCAGGTGCTCGCCATCCATGTAGGCGAGTCGATCGCCACCATGCGTGACGCGGAAAACGGCTTCACCGACGACAATGGCGACGAGGTCGAAACCTTCTCCATCGCCATTCCCGAATACGCGGAAGGCGAACGCCCCGGCACCACGCGCGTGCTTGAGGAACACGGCAACGACTACTGGCTCGACCTCATCCACGGCACCCCTGCATTCACTCCGGATGGACGCTTGATCTGCGCGATGAACGACATGGACGTCGATACGAACCGACTCACCGTTGATGGTACGCCCTTCACTCCGGCCGGACTGCAGGTGCGCGAAGTGCTCGACGTGACCGACGACGACGTGCTGTGCGTGGTGCAGCGCACCCCTGAAATCCTGCCTGAAAGCGACCTGCCGTTCCTCTGGCAGTCGAATGCCGCCGACCATGACGCCCGCAGCTTCGACGTGGTGTCGATCCGCTATGACGGCACATGGGAACCCCTCACCTACGCGCCCGGCCAGTGGAGCATGTCTCGCGCCGGCAACGGCTGCGTGGTGACCGGACGGGGCATGGACGACGCAACCGTGCAAATGCAGCATTGCATGAACATCGCCACAACCGACGAAAATGGTACGGACGTGGCGTCAATGGTGGTCGCACCAATCGAAAACCATGCCGAAACCCCCGGATTCACGCCGAACGTGCACTTCACCCGACTCGGCGAACGTGAGCTGTACACGGCGATCGTGCTGCCCTCATCCGATAGTGAATACGCGCACGAAGCCATCCTGCCGGTACTCATGAAACCCTACGGAGGCCCCGGCTTCCAACAGGTCATCGAAAGTCAATCCTTCTATTGGGACGCGCAATGGTGGGCCGACAAGGCTACATCGTGGTCACCACCGACGGACGCGGCACCACCGGACGCGGCCCGCAATGGGACCGCGCCATCTACGAAACCATGAAATCCGTAACGCTCGAAGACAGATCGACGCCGTGCGCGCGCTGCCGGAAGCGTTGGAAGCGCTGGCTGGCGAGAATGCGGCAGCCAACGTTCCGCAACCCGATCTCAGCCGCGTCGCCATGATCGGCTGGTCGTACGGCGGATTCCTCTCCGCGCTCGCCGTGTTGGAGCGCCGGAAACGTTCGCCGCGGCCTGCGCGGGCGCGCCTCCGACCGACTGGACGCTGTACGACACGCATTACACCGAACGCTATCTCGGCCTTGACTCGGCCGTGTACGAACGCAACAGCATCATCGCCGACGCGCCGCAGCTTGATCGCCCGCTCATGCTCATCCACGGGTTCGCCGACGACAATGTGACGATCGCGCACAGCCTGCGCCTGAGCCAGGCGCTGATGGCAACCGGACGTAAGCACACGTTCCTGCCGCTGACCGGCATCACGCACATGACCAACGACGAGACGGTTGCCGAAAATCTGCTGATCCTGCAGCGCGATTTCCTTGCGGAAGCGTTGGGGTGACGGCACCGTGACGACAGTGCAGTAACGGTAACGGCGACATCGCAAACGAAAGTGCTGCAAAGCGCCGTAGGAAGACAAAACGCGTTCCCCTGCGATTCCCGGACTGCCAAGCATCCGAACGTCGTGGGCGAACGCGTTCCCTTCTCGAATGCCAACATAAAACAGGCGAAACGACTTCGCAAGCGAGGGGGTACCACATTTGTGTACCCCCCCCCAAAAAAATCTGGGCTTGAAAAAGACGGAAATCGGTGGATCGGGCTCGTCCCAACCCTGATCCGCAGCTATGGTCAAACCTGCACTTGTTCAAGCAAACCGGGCGAATCGTCGATGACGGTCACCGGAATGTACGCAAACAACGTCCAACTGCCGTCCTGCGCAGACGTGGTGAGCGTGCCCTGATACGATTCGAGCTGCTTCTTGAACGAGGCGAGCCCGTGGCCGCCCGGTAGTTCGTCATCGCGCTCGTCAGCTCCAGCCATGTCCTCTTTCATGGGATTGATTTGCGTGATTTCGATGGCATTCGGCCGGAGCGTCACCGAAAGATCGACCTTGCTTCCCGGAGCGGCATGGCGTGCGATATTCGCATAGATCTCGCGCAGCAGATTATTGGCAAGTTCGGCGATTGCTTGCGATGCGCTCGCTTGCCGCCCGCGCAGTGCCGGATGGACGTGATATTGAAGCCAAGCTTGCGCAAGCGACGATCGCCGTCAATCCAGTGTTGCTCGCAGCAGATTGGCCAACGCTTCGCCGTCGCGTCGCCGGGGAGAGTGGTGGCGTCCATATTCAATTCGTCGATGACGCGATGCACGTTCGTCAATGCGGAAAGAATATATTCGTTGATTTGACGCCAGTCTTCGGCATCGGCTGTTGTGGTTGCCGTAGTTGTGGTTGCGTTGGCAGGGTCAGCAGCGACGCCAGGGCCGCTAGAGTTGCCACCGATATGCCGTTGCGCCACAAACGACGCCGCTGACAAATCGCCCGTCACCGCATCGTGAATGGCATCGGCAATGCGTGCGCGGCTTTCCAATTCCTGCAGACGATTCTTGTTCTGCGCCGCTTCGAAGCTTTTCTGCGTTGTTTTTTCGCTCCAACTCAACGTCCGACCAAGCAGTAGCACCATGGCATACATGCTGACCATGGCGACGGGGTTGGTATTTGGGTCAGGGGGGTCAATCAGCAGAATGTTAACAACGTAATATGTGAGTAACGTTGCCACGATAATGGCATTAGTGCTGTATGCGAGCATGCCATAGGCGTAAAGCTGCGCGGGAAGAGAATTTCCCAAATGCGCGTAGGGAGTAAACAGATCGCCTATGGAGCAATCACGAGAATCGCCACCGATGTACTTTTCAGAAACAGCGGAGACAGTACGAGCGCCGTAACCAGCATCGCAACCCATATCACGCCAGATATGTCGGTAGGAGCTCGTAGCAAACGCCGTATATGGTCCATGCAAGCACGATCAGCATAATGGCGAAACGGATTGGATGCCACAGGTTCGGATGCTGCGTGCGCATACGGTTGCGCCACGCAATGTACTGAGTTGCGGGTTTAGAGCGCCCACAGTGCCACTGCCTGACGCGAGGTCTTGCAGTTGAGTTTTCTTAAAATACTTTGCATATGTTTGCGGATGGTGGCTTCGGAAATCCCCAAACGTTCGGCGATGTCCCGGTCAAGCATGCCCTCCGCGCACAAGGAAATAATCTGCTCCTCACGAACGGTAAGCGCGGGAGTGGTCTCAGCCTCCCTGCTGATACGCAGATTGGCCAACGCAGGCGGCTCAAATCCCTCCATCACCTCGCCATTGCACATACGCATAATAATCTGCGCCAACTGGTCGGCATTCTCCTTACCAACCAACCCTTGCGCACCAGCCTCAACCAGCTTGTCCCGATAACTATTGATGGAAAAACTGGGTTGCACCGAGAATCGGCATGCGCTGGCCCATCAAACGCAACCGACGACACGTGGCGGGGCCTTGCAATCCCTCCATCGACATATCGAGAATCAACAAACTGACATGGCCGTTCGCATCCTGCAACGTTCTATCGCCTCACAGCCTGAAGTCGCCGTCCACACCACATACGCGGTCGGCACTTTGCTGGCAATGACGGCACTGAGCGAATCCAGCGCTCGCGGATCATTGTCGACCAGCGCGATGCGGTGAATCTTGGGATGCTTTTCCCGCGTGGACATCATGCGATCACTTTCCTTTTCCGCACAGCCATTGCAGCCATGTTGGGCAGTTGGAATCTTGGGCAGCGGAGATATCACCGTTGTTGTCAACGGGAGTTGCCGCCGCGTACGCATACGTTGGTGTGCCGGTAAGAGACAGCGTTACCACCATCAGCAGTGAAACGAACTTCATACCTCCATAGTATGCGAGGATGGCGCGCGGGGGTGACGATTCGGTTGTTCCGGTACGCCGTTGATGCACTGACGCATCGTTATACAGCGCGTATGCCTGTGCTTGGTTTCGTCTTGGCGCCGTTCGCCTAAGATGGAACCATGACTATCACGCTCATCGACGAGGCGCGCTATGACGCCGAAATGGACGCTACGGTGCTGCCTGCGCTGCAGGCTTGCATGACGGAAGGTTGGATGGAACCGGCCACCGTCGATTGGGAAGGCAAGGCGTTGCCTAAGTTGGAGCGCCCCGGCCGGTTGCATTACTACCGCTACGACGCGCGCACATTCGACGCGTTGCGCGAGGAAGGCGCTTCGGGCGTATTTCGTGGCACGATCGTCATTTCGCACGGATTCACCGAATTCGGACGCAAATACAGCGAAATGGTGTGGTACTTTCTGTTGGCCGGCTATTCGGTGTGCGTGTTCGAGCATCGCGGGCATGGCCATTCCGCGCACGATATGAGCAATCCAAGTTTGGTATGGATTGACGATTGGCGGCGATATGTGGCCGATTTCGCCACGTTTGCACAGACTGTGGGGCGTGAGGCGGCGGATGGTGGCCCAATGTACCTGTACTGCCATTCCATGGGCGGCGGCATCGGCGCGGCCGCGCTGGAACGTTACCCGTCGCTGTTCGACAAGGCGGTGCTGTCCGCGCCGATGATCGCGCCGGTGGTCGGCATGCCGACGTGGGTCGCACGCATTGTGGTCGGCGTAATCTGCGGGCTTGGCTTCGGCAAATCGCGTGTGTTCGGGCATGCCGATTTCGACGGCAACCTCAATCTCGACGACTACCGCGGGGCCTCGGAGGCACGCATCCGCTGGTTCCACAAGCAACGTTTGGCGGACGTGACGTGCCAGACCAACGCGGCCACGTTCGATTGGGCAAACCAGGCGATGGCGCTTTCCCGAGCCGTGCTCAAACCTGACATGTGTGGAGCCATCGAGGCCCCGGTATTGCTGTTTCAAGCCGGACGCGACGTGTGGGTGCTCAACGGTCCGCAAGATGACTTCGTCGAACGTGTGCGAGAAGGCGGCGGTTCCATCGAAAAAGTGCGATACAGCCAGTCATTGCACGAAATTTTCTCCATGCCGAATGCCGTGCTCGGATCATATCTCGGCAAAATCCTCGATTTTTGTCAGCACCGAACGCAAGCTTGGCGGAATAACTCTGTTTTGTATAACTGACGTTTAGCATGCGTACCGTGTGCGTTACAATCGCCGTGAATTTGCCGTGAAAGCCGTGGAGAGAGCGAGGGCAGGCCGTGGCAAAGCAAACGTCGGGACAGGCGTCGCAATCGCAGAAAACTTCCGAATCGCAAAAAACCGCGAAAAAAACGGAACATGTGCTGGAACAGACGCCGAAAAGCCTGCTCATCGGCACTGGCATGACATTGCTGGGCGGTGCCATGTGGGGTATGAACAGCACCGTGGCCAAACTGCTGATGCGCGACTACCAGCTGGATCCGATCTGGCTTTCCTGCGTACGCGCGCTATTCGCCAGCCTGATCTTCCTGGCCGGATCGGCCATCACCACACCGCAGAAACTCGCCGGAGCGGTCAAAGACGTCAAATCGTATCCGAAATATCTGGTCACCACACTGCTCTGCGTGCTTCTGGTGCAGGTCTCCTACCTGATGACCATCGACTGGACGAACTCCGGAACCGCCACCGTATTGCAGACGCTCAACCTGATCTTCGTGCTCGCCTGGGTATGCCTGCGCGGCAAACGACTGCCCTCAAGCGTGAATTGGTCGGCGTGCTCCTGGCGTTCGCAGGCACGTTCCTCATCGCCACCGGCGGCAACCTTGCCTCGCTGTCGTTGCCATGGCAGGGGCTCGCATGGGGACTGGTTGACGCGGTGAGCACCGCGGCCATGTCCATCCTGCCGGTCATGCTCATGCTCAAATGGGGCAACATGACCATCAACGGCATCACATTCCTCATGTCCGGACTCATCCTATGCCCGTTCGCGCAACCGTGGTCGAACATTCCCGCACTGGATGTGCGAGGCGTGCTTCTGCTGCTCTACGCCATCGTATGCGGCACGTTCCTCGCGTTCTGGCTCTACATGGCAGGCGTGATGCGCGTCGGCGCGGTGCGTGCACCATGCTCGGCACCAGCGAACCGGTCATGGCCACCGTCACCGCAGTGGCATGGGCCGGCGAAGCGTTCACCTTCGCGACCTGACCGGCTTCGCCATGATCATCATCATGGTCTTCCTCGTGCGCTGACCGCTCGCCATAGCCATAAACTGTCCGATTCTGGAGAATCGGACATCCAGAACGCAAAACCCATACCTTAGTTGTCCGATTCACCAGAAACGGACAACTAAACAGGTAAAACTGCCCCACAGTTGTCCGTTTCTCCAGAATCGGACATCCAGGGCATAAAAATGTGCCGTGGATGACCGATTCTGCAGAATCAGACATGCACGGCACAGGAGAGGGAAGTACTACTTGGCGTACACGGAGAAGCGCTCGCCCACGTGCGCGGCCTGCTCGGCCTCATTCACCACGCGATCGCGTAATCCGCGTAGCTGATATAGCTTTCGCCAGCAGCGTTCACCGTGAGCTCTTCACCAGCGGTCTCATACGAGCCAACGCGCTCGCCATCGGCCTGGAAGTCGGCGGCCGGGCTGATGAACGTCCACTTCACGTCGGAGCGTTCGCGCAGCTCTTCGAGCGCCTTGCCTTGGGCTTCGGCGAGCGGCTTGAATTCAGCCGGGAACGTCGGCAGATCTTTGAGTTGCGTGGTGTGTTCCGGGTTGACATACAGACTGCCCGCGCCACCGACCACGATGAGTCGGGTGTTGACGCCGGACAGAATATCGCACAGGTGCTTGAGACTGCTGGAATGCTGCGGAAGCATCTCGGGGTCCATGCGCCGAACGCGTCCACGACCACGTCGAATCCGGCGAGGTCGGCGGCGGTCAGGTTGAACAGATCCTTGACTACGACGTTCTTCGCGACGGTCTTGTTGTCACCGCGCACCACGGCGGTCACGTCATGACCGCGTTCCACGGCTTCCTTGACGACGAGCTGGCCTTCGCGTCCGTTCGCTGCCACAACTGCGATCTTCATAATGGTTCCTTTCGTCTGGGTGCGTCCGATCAGTGTCTGACGTAGGTTTTGTTCCGATGAGAGGTACGATATTTCCATACAGAAGAAAATGGAAGAAGGCGCAATAAAGTTCTATAGTTACCTAAAGGGAAGTTTTATTGACTTTATTGAGATTGCGAAAGGAAAGAATATGACAACAAAACGTGAGCTCCCGGCGTGTCCCGTGGAAATAACCATGATGCTGATTTCCGATAAATGGAAAGTGCTGATTCTGCGTGATCTGTTGAATGGCACTTTGCGATTCAGCGAGCTGCGTCGTTCTGTGGGCAACGTTTCGCAAAAAGTGTTGACGTCGAATTTGCGCCAGATGGAACGCGACGGACTTGTGCATCGCGAAGTGTATCCGGAAGTGCCGCCGCGCGTCGAATACTCGCTGACTGAAGTCGCGAAAGCCTGCGCCCGATCATCGATGCGATGAAGACATGGGGGAACCATTACCGAAACGAACACGAGTTCTGATTGTTCCAGTCACTGGAGTTGTCGGGAGCCGCTGAGCTCTACTGCCGCTTGGGAAACGAAAAGGCCGGAACCTTTCGGCTCCGACCTTTCACCATGGTGCGAGCGGGGGAGTTGAACCCCCACGAGCATACACTCACTGCCACCTGAAGACAGCGCGTCTACCATTCCGCCACGCTCGCAGACAATCGACTAATCTACACCAAAACCTGCGCAACCTCAAATCGGCGTGTCGCGCCGCCATTTTCCGTAGGAATTCAAGCGGCGCGACGCGAGGAGGGAGGAAGCCCTGTGGGCTTCCGTACGACGGAGCCATCCTTGATCCCGCTATTTTCCGTAGGAATTCAAGCGGCGCGACGCTCTGTGTGTCCGATTCTGGCGTTTCGGACATCCAGCGAGTGTTTTTAGGTTGCTTACTTGTCCGTTTCTCCAGAATCGGACAAGTAGAACGTGAGATAAGCATTGTGGTTGTCCGTTTCGCCCGAATCGGACATGTAGGGCATGAAACATGTGGTGTGGTTGTCCGATTCTCCAGAATCGGACACATCTGGTGACAAGTCTGAGAACGAGACGGCGAGTGCGGCTCGCCATGCATGAAAAGGCGCCGACGGGTTTGTTCGTCGGCGCCTTGGAATGCGGAAGTATGGCTCAGCATTCGTTTGGGTGGAAGGCCCAAGTGAAATGCATCATCCGCGGGAACCGTTGGCGTAGAAGCGGGCCAGGGTTTCGTCGCGGAATTCGTCGAAATATCCGCCGTCGATCGACGCGCGAATGTCGTCCAGCAGCTTCACGAAGAAATGTTCGTTGTGGATCGTCGCCAGTGTGAACCCGTTGAATTCGCGGGCGCGCAACGCATGATCCACGTAAGCGCGCGAATAATGCGTGCATGTGTAGCAATCGCAGCCCTCTTCAAGTGGGCCAAAATCATGCTTGAATTGCGCGCGCTTGATGTTGTAACGTCCGCCGCGCGTGAAAATCGCGCCATTTCGGCCGCAACGCGCCGGTGCGACGCAATCGAACGTGTCTCCACCATTCTCGACGCATGCGAAAATATCGTCGACTGCAGCGATGCCGAGCACGTGGCGCGGTCGGCTTTCCGGCATCGCATCGCAAATCCAGGCGCAAGTGTCGCCGATAATGCGCTTCTCGATCGCGCCTCCGATACCGACGCCGTCGAAATCCAGCGAAGCGATCTGTTCGGCCGCATGCCTGCGCAAATCCTCATAATTCGCGCCCTGCACCACGCCATACAGCGCCTGATACGGCTTGCCGACGCGCTCTTCGGTAAGCCTCTTATGCTCGGCAACGCAACGCTGCGCCCAACGGTAGGTGCGTTCCACGGAACGCTCCTGGTAGCCGCGCGTGTTCATCAGTGTGGTCAGCTCGTCGAACGCGAACATGATGTCGGCGCCGATCTTATGCTGGATTCCCATTGAAATTTCGGCGGAAAAACGGTGCAGTGAGCCGTTGAGCGGCGATTTGAACGTTACACCGTCCTCGTCCACGAACGCGAGACGCTCCTTGCCTTCGGCGATCACGTCGTCTGATTTCATGCCGGTCACATCCATGGCGAGGGTTTTCTTGAAGCCTGCGCCGAGCGAAAGCACTTGGAAACCGCCGGAATCGGTGAAGGTCGGACCGTTCCAGTTCATGAATTTGGCAAGGCCGCCGGCTTCGTCGAGCACTTGTTCGCCGGGGCGTTCATACAGGTGAAACGCGTTGGACAGCAGGCATTGCGCGCCGAGGTCCTTCATGGTTTCGGGCAGAACGGCTTTCATCGCGGCCTGCGTGGCCACGGGCACGAACGCTGGAGTGTGAATATCGCCGTGGGGGGTGTGAATGATGCCGGTGCGACCATATCGTGCGCCGCCTCGCCCCTTACCGTCCGCCGCGTCGGGAAGGCGGTTTTTCTGTTCGAAATAGAAGGCGTCGCGGCGGCCCGGCTTGCCTGGTTCCGCTCCACGCGGATGTTCGATGAGATTTTCGGACACTGCGGTTGCCGCGTTTTGCGTGTCTTGCGCTGTGTCGGTAGATGATTCGGTAAGGCTTGTCATGCGGAATATTTTATGCGATAGCAGCGATTCTTGAAAGTGCTGCAAAGAATGCGATCGGTGAAATGAAAACAAGGAAGATGTGGAAAGTGCGATGAAGGTGCCGATCGCATTTTGGTGCGATTTTCAGATTCAATGGTGATGTTGAACGTATTTGGCTGCTACTTCAACAAACATTCAGGAAACTTCCAGAGCGAGTATCTTTACTCATAGATAGCAGTTCGAGCGGCACGATTGCTGATTTGTGAAATGCCGCGAGACGAATAAGGAGCGAAAATGGCTGAAGAGAACGACCAGAACGCCGTGCAGCCGCAGAATGACGAACAACAGACCGTGCCGATGCCGTCGGTTGATGCGGAACAGACGCAAACTTACGCAGGTGAGCCGTATGCTGCAGAGTCGGCTACCGAACCGATTGACGTGCAGGGCGGTATTGAGGATCAGCCGACGGCCGCCATGCCTGTTGCGAACGATGGCGCTTCGGCGGAATCCGCGGCTGCGGCGGGCAATACGCCGGGTTATGCTTCCGCGGCGGGCGAACGTACCGTGGTTGGCGGTTCCACGCAGGATGCGCCGGCCCAGCAGTACCGTCCGGCACCGGAATATGGTGCGTACGGTCCCGTGCCGACGCAGCCGGCTGATGGCACCGCAGCCGCGAACGATACTGCGAATGGTGCGCCGAACATGCCTCCGCAGCCGCAATATGGCGCGTACGGGCAGGCTTCCGGACAGCAGCCGCAGCGGCCTCGCAATCCTTTCTTCGGGAATCCGTATGTGGGTGGAAATCAGCAGAACGATCAGCAGAATACGCAATCGAATAACGGCAATCCATTCATGAAGCCCGCTGTGCAAGGCGGAGCCAACGTGCCGCCAGCAGCGCCGAATACTCCAATAACGGCAACCCGTTTGGGAATCCGAATAACGGTAATCCGTTCGGTGCCCCGCAGCAGAATGGCGCAGCAACCAAGCCGAAGTCCGCTTCCGGCGTGACCGGGCATGTGATGACCGGCGTGGTGGCGGCCCTCGTCTCCGCGGCATTGTGCCTCGGCGTCGGCTACGCGGCAATCACCAATGGATGGGTGACCGTACCCACCTCCAGCTCACTGACCAGCGTGAAGTCCAACACGTCCGGATCCGGTTCGGCGAAAGCCAAATCCGGCGAGGCCGCGGACTGGAGCGCGGTGGCGAAAGAAGTGTCCGATTCTGTGGTGTCCATTGACGTGGCAACCAGCGACGGCAGCGCCAAAGGCTCCGGTGCAATCATCAGCGACAAAGGCTACATCGTCACCAACAACCATGTGATTTCCGGCGCGAAGCAGATTCAAGTGACGCTCGCCAACGGCACCATCTACTCAGCGCAAATCGTCGGCACCGACACCACCACCGATCTGGCCGTAATCAAACTCGACAATCCGCCGAGCAATCTGAAAGCCGCGGAATTTGCCGATTCCGACAATCTTGCCGTGGGTGAATCCGTGATGGCCATCGGCAATCCGCTCGGCTACGATGACACCGCAACCGTCGGCATCGTTTCCGCGCTCAACCGCCCGGTGACCGTGTCCGATGACAACAACAACGACATCGTCACCAACGCCGTGCAGATTGACGCGGCCGTCAACCCAGGCAATTCCGGCGGTCCGACCTTCAATGCGGCCGGCCAGGTGATCGGCATCAACTCGTCCATCGCATCCACCACAACGTCTTCCGGCACCGCCGGATCCATCGGCATCGGCTTCGCCATTCCGTCGAACCTGGTAAAGCGTGTGGCTAACGAGATCATCGACAACGGCACCGTGCAGCACGTGGCGCTCGGCGTCACCATCAAGAGCTCCACGGTCGAGGCGGACGGCGTGACCCGCGGTTGCACGCAGGTGCAGTCCGTGGTCGACAACAGCCCGGCGGCCAAGGCCGGAGTGAAGGCCGGCGACTCCATCGTGGCGTTCAACGGCAAGGCGGTGAACAACAACTATTCGCTGCTCGGCTACGTGCGCGCCTCCGCCATGAACGACAAGGTGACATTGACGGTCGTGCGCGACGGCAACACCATGGAGCTTGACGTGACACTCGACCAGGAGGAATCCCAAACGAACTCCTCCAACAGCCAGAACCAGCGGAACAACGGCAATGATGGCCAGAGCCAGAACGGCAATGGCAACGGTTACGGTAATGACGGCAACGGCAACGGAAATGGACAGAGCGACGGCAACGGCAGCAACGGCTACGGTGACGGTGGCGGCCTGTTCGACCCGTTCGGCCTGTGGTAAAGCGAGATGTTGATGCGGTGCGTGAATTGACGGACGCAAGTTGTTGCGGTGCGCAAGTCAAGACTGTTGGGCTGGCTAAAACGTTTCGCGACATGCGAACGGACGGAAGCCACCCGATAGGCTGACGGCGAAGACGCGGCTGGCACCACGAAATCGCAAGTACAACGAAAACCGCGAAAATCAACAAAAAGCAAGCCAAAAGAAGAATGCAATAAGGGCTGTGTGAGCAATCGCACAGCCTTATTGCTGTATTGCGGCACAAAAATCGCAAATATTTGCTATGCTGAAAATATCTTTTTACGCCGTGTATCGATGGCTCGCGCGGGCGAGGCGCCGATGGGTTAACAAGGCGTCCGATACGAGCGTAAGGAGATTCTCATGCGTAGAATCATCGATATTTGCTGGCGACTGTGCAAACAGGTTCCGTTACTGCCGATTACCATTCTGTCCGCGATTCCGTTGGCATTGCTGGGGGAGTGGAAGCCGTGGGGCGAGGCTGCGTGGGATTCGTGGATTTCGCAAGTCGGCGTTGACGGGTTGAGTGCGTTCAATCCGGGCGTTGGGCAGTGGATTGTGATCGCGTTGGTTGCGTACACGATTGTGGTGACGGTACGCGGCATGATCGACGATCTGCGGCACGGGCATGTTGGCGTCGATCTGCTGGCGGTCGTCGCGATTGCGTCGACGGTCGCAGTGCAGGAATATTGGGCCGCATGGGCCGTGGTGCTGATGATCTCGTCCGGCGAGGCGATCGAGGAATTCGCGCAGTCAAAGGCCGAAAGCAACCTGACCGCGCTTGATCGACGCGGCACCGCGAACCGCGCACGTGGTCGTGCTGCCCGGTATGCGGGGGCATGTGCACGCGTCGGGCAGCGAGCATACGGCCGACGTGACCGCCGACGGATTTCGTGCTGTCAGAGTGTCCGATTCTGGAGAAACGGACAACCAAGACGGTGAAAAGCGTGCTTTTGCGTCTGAATCTCCAGAAACGGACACAAAAGGTGCTTCGCAAACGTATGATGCGGCTGGAGAGCGTTTCGAAACGGTCCCCGTTGATCAGGTACAGCTCGGCGACGTGATCCTGGTGTTGCCCGGCGAAACGGTGCCGGTCGACGGTGAGCTGCTGTCGGGCGTGGCCACGTTGGACCTAAGCAACATCAACGGCGAGCCCGTTCCCCGCGAAGTATATGCGGGCGCTCGCGTGATGTCCGGTGCGGTCAACGGCTCCACAACATTGACCATGCGCGCCACGCAACTTGCGCACGATTCGCAATACCAGAAGATCCTGGAGCTGGTCTCGTCGGCGCAAGAGTCGCGCCCCGCTGTCGTGAAGACCGCGGATATGCTTGCAGTGCCGTTTACCGTGCTTTCGCTTGCGATTGCTGGGATTGCATGGGCGATTTCCGGATTGCCGCTGCGATTTGCGCAAGTATTGGTGCTTGCTACGCCGTGTCCGCTGTTGATTGCCGCGCCGGTCGCATATGTGGCTGGAACCGGGCGACTTGCCAAAGCGGGAATCCTGATCAAAGCGCAGGATGTGCTGGAAAATCTAGGTCGCGTATCGCATATTTTCTTCGACAAAACCGGCACGCTCACCGTCAAGCAGCCGCAGGTCGTACGTGTGGAGAAGCCGTTTGAGACGAGTTCGCCGTTCAATGAGGACCATATTCTCATGATGGCCAGCGTGGTGGAAGGCTATTCGGTGCACATTCTGTCGAAAGGCATCGCGGCGGCCGGACGCAAGGCTATGGATGATTTGTATGCGCGGTATGCGGCGGGGCAGAGGCTGTGCGTCGAGCGCGATTTGCCGGGGCACGGGCGCGACTATCCGGTGGTGAAGAACATTGTAGAGGAGTCCGGCAAGTATATCCGGCGAAGTGAACGGGCATCAGGTGCGCGTGGGGCGGTTCGCATACGTGACGGCTGACGAATCCGGATTCATGCCGGTGCTGCATATGCCGGATGCGACGTATTACGTGTCCGATTCTGCCGAATCGGACAAACGGGAGACTCAGAATGCGCTGCGGATGTCCGATTCACCAGAAACGGACATCCAGAGGGCTAAAACGTGTGTTTACTTGTCCGATTCTCCAGAATCGGACACTATGGGAGTGAGGAACGGGGTGCCTGACGATGCGCAGCCTGCAGCCGCGCCCTCTACTTCCGCGTCCGTCGCAACCCAATCCGCCGCTCGCAAGCCTGAAACCGCAAACTCGCTGTTTGCCCCGCTCGCTCCTGACGAAATGGCTGCATACGTGGCGATTGACGCCGTCTTGCCGCCCGCATCGTACTTCGTGACGTACCTCGCGAGAATGCGAAGCGTTCTTTGGCTCGCCTGCACGAGTTGGGTGTCAAGGAACTGTCCATGCTTACCGGCGACAAGGCTGCGTCCGCCCGCATCATCGCAAACGAAGTCGGTATCGACGACGTGCAGTCCGAACTGTTCCCTGAAGACAAGGTTGCCGCCGTCAAGAGCGCCACTGAATCCAAGCACCAGAAGCTGTCGTTGTGGAATCGCATCAAGCAACGCGTAACCGGCGAATCCAAGAATCGTCAAATCACCATGATGGTCGGTGACGGCGTCAACGACGCCCCCGTACTTGCGGTTGCGATATCGGCATGGCCATGACCGACGGCACGTCCACCGCGGCTTCCGAATCTGCGCAAGTGTCATCATGAATGACGACATTGCGTCCGTTCCGCGGGCCATCGCCATCGCGCGCCGCACGAAAAAGGTGATGTTGCAGGCGGTGCTGATCGGCCTCGGCCTTGCGATTATCGGCATGATCGCGGCCGCGTTCAATCTGATTCCCGTGGTTGTCGGCGCGTTCATGCAGGAAGCGATTGATGTTGTCAGCATTCTGTGGGCGCTCACCGTGCTTTTCGACCGTGGCGAATCAGCCTGATTGCGCCTCGAAACCCCGTATCTCGCCTATATATGGCAGATTTGGAGGTCTGTCAGCAAGTATTTCGCTTATATATGGCAGGTCCATATGAGAAAACCGGACTTAGGGGGCGAGAATACACCCTCTAAGTCCGGTTTCTCAAAACAGCTCTGCCATACATAAGGCATGTATAAGGCAGATTCGGAAGTTTTGGGATTGTTTACAGCGAGCTCGGGGAGATTTCTCCAGCGATCGATGTGTGCATCCACTTGCCGAAGTCGGCTCCGGTCACGCCTTGAGACAGCAGGAACATGATTTTCGCATACGTGGCTTCCAACGTCATATCGCCAGATCCAATTGCGCCGGCGCGTGCGATCGCATCACCCGTCTCGTAATGGCCGAGCAGTACTTCCGCCTGCTGGCACTGCGATGCAATCACAACGGGAACGCCATCATGCAGCACGTCGGCAATCACGTCAGTCAGTCCAGGCTCGTCGCTTGGCACATTGCCGACGCCGTACGCACGCAACAAAACCGCTTCCGGCCGCGGCGTAAGCATCGCTTCCAACCGTGCCGCGGAAATGCCGGGTGCCATATCGATCACCGCAACATCATGGCGAGAGTAAGGCTGAGGCGACGTCCAACCGCAGCCAACCGCAGCGGAATCGCCCGCATACCAATGCCATGGCGTGCCAGTGCGTGCCAGCGGGCCGACGGAAGGCGCCGAAAAACCTTCAAATGCCCAGCTCGACGACTTGCTCACACGATTGCCCGCAAACAGGTGATGTCCAAAAAACAGTCCCACACCGTGGAATCGTCCGCTCATCGCGGCATTCAGCGCGCCCGTGACATTCGCAGTGGCGTCCGACTCGATCTTGCCAAGCGGATGCTGTGAACCCGTGAAAATCACCGGCTTGCCGAAATCGGCCAACGCATACGCAAGCGCGGCGCTCGAATAGCTCATCGTATCGGTGCCATGCAACACCACGAACGCGTCGGCATCATCGCGGTGCGCACGCAAATCGTCGACCATCGTCTGCCAATTGTCGGGAGTCGCATTCGACGAGTCGATAAGAGGATCAAGCTCGGTGAACGTGAACAGGCTCGCGTCCATGTGCGCGTCCTCCAGCAGACGGAACAGCCATCCGCGAGTGTCGGCGCCCGGAATCAGGCCGTTCGGCGAGTCAATCATGCCGATAGTGCCGCCGGTATATGTGATGTGAATGCGCATTGCCACCTTCTTACGATTGCCTGGTACTTAATAAGTACTTGCTTGCGATTGCGGGATGGACGAATTCCGATATTTCGGATTCCTACATCCCGCGATTCTGCGACTACTTGCGATTGTACGTGCATCTGCCGCGCTCGTCGCGTGCGATTAATGCAGACACACGTTGGATTCACGGCGAAGAAGTCGTAAGAAAGTGCATAAGCACCCCTGTTACAAATGCAGGGAATGCATTAGGCTAGAGCGCGTGACTGAAACTAATGAACTTCGTATTGCTGTAATCGGCGCCGGCCCTGCAGGCGTCTACTCCTCTGACATTTTCCTGCGCCAGTTGAAGAAGCTCGGCGAGGAGCTTGGCCTCGGCACTGCCGCTCGCATCGACCTGTTCGAAAAGCTGCCGGTGCCGTTCGGTCTGGTGCGCTACGGCGTGGCCCCCGATCATCCGTCCATCAAATTCATCGCGTCGGCACTCGAAAAGACGCTCGACAATCCGGACATCCACCTGTACTGCGACGTGGAATTCGGCAAGGACGTGACGCTCGACGAACTGCTCGAACGTTACGATGCCGTGCTGTTCGCCACCGGTGCAGTCGAAGACAAGCCGCTCGGACTGCCGGGCGCGATCTGGACGGCGTATACGGCGCAGCCAAGTTCGTGGAATGGTACGACGGTTATCCGACCGGCGCTCGCGAATGGCCGCTTGAAGCTGAGGAAGTCGCCGTGATCGGCGGCGGCAACGTGGCCATGGACGTGGCTCGCGAGCTCATGCGCAATGCCGATGATCTGAAGGAGCGCACCGACATTCCGGACAACGTATATGAGGGCATCAAGTCCAACAAGGCGCGTGTGCTTCACTTGTTCATCCGTCGCGGTGTGGCGCAGGCCAAGTTCTCCGTGCAGGAATTGCGTGAGATGGAGAAGCTGCCGGGAGTGCAGCTGATCATCAACGAAGACGATTTCGATTTGGATGAAGACACGATTGAAGAGGCCGGCAAAGACAAGCTGACTCGTCAGATGGTCGAAGAGCTGTTCACGATTCGTGAGATGGCGGAAGACATGGAAGATGACGGTGACGTGGATTATGAGGGTAATCCGGCTGACCGCAAATATTACGTGCACTTCAATTCCGCTCCGGTCGAAGTGTTGGGTGAGGACGGCAAGGTCGTTGGCATCCGTGTGGAAAAGACCGAGACATCGGCGGACGGCAAGATGAGCCGTACCGGCGAATTCGAAGAGTATCCGGTGCAGGCTGTGTACCATGCGATCGGCTACAAACCGGCCACCGCGCCGGGCATTGCGTACGACGAGCGTCATGCGCACTTGGCGAACGCGAACGGTGACGGTCGTATCACTACGGCCGCTGAAGCCACGGATGAAGTGCGCGAGCGTCTGTATGCGACCGGTTGGGCGAAGCGTGGTCCGGTTGGCCTGATCGGCTCCACCAAGTCCGACGCACTGCTGATCGTGACCAATATGCTGGAGGATTTGTCGAAGGCTGCTGAAGGCGGTCGTGTGGCTGCCGATCGTGATCCGGAGTCCATCGACCGGCTGCTGGAATCGCGCGGTGTCAAGCCGATCGACTTCGCTGGCTGGAAGAAGATCGATGCGTTCGAACGTGCCGAGGGTGCGAAGGAAGGCCGTGAGCACAAGAAGGTCATCGATCCGGAGCAGATGCGCGCCCTGGCTCACGCTTAAGGTGGGTGTTTGGGATCTGATCTGATAGGTCCCAGGTTTCTTTCATGCGTCTTGGATGTCCGATTCTGGAGAATCGGTCACCCAAGACGCATTTTATCCTGTGCTTGTCTGTTTCTGGTGAATCGGACATCTGGAGTGTCCGAAACATGTTCTGTATGTCTGTTTCTGGTGAATTGGACATGTGATGTGGACGAAGGACTTGCTACTTGTCCGATTCTCCCGATTCGGTCACCCAAAGGCCTCTTGGCATGCATCGGATGTCCGTTTCTGCAGAATCGGATATCCGGGGAGAAGCTGAGCATGCGAACTTCCGCAACTGCCCCCTAGTCCTTTCCGCAGTCCAGTCTCCAGCACATATCCAGCAAAAACTCAGGCTCCGTTTCTACGCTAGTGACCATGAACGGCAAATTGCGGGTGCATGGCCATTGCAATGGCTTGAAGACAACGCTGTTATTCGCGTTGATGTGGGGCGTCATCATGCTCATTTGGTGGGCGACCGGTGGCGGCCAGCGTACGCTTGGCATCTACATTCTCATCGGACTTGGCTCAACGTTCGCATCCTACTGGTTTTCCGACAAACTTGCGATTGCATCCATGCATGCGCAGGAAGTCAGCGAGCAGGAAGCGCCGGTACTGTACAAAATCGTGCGCGAACTATCGGCGAAGGCGGGCAAGCCGATGCCGCGTATTTATATCGCCCCAACCATGAGCCCCAATGCGTTCGCAACGGGACGCAATGAACGTCATGCGGCGGTCTGCTGCACGCAGGGTATTCTGCAGATGCTGAACGAACGCGAGATTCGCGGCGTACTTGGGCACGAGCTTATGCACGTGTACAATCACGATATCCTGACGTCTGCGATCGCGTCCGCAATGGCGACGGTCATTTCGTATCTTGGCTATTCGCTCATGTATTTCGGTGGTGGCAATTCGCGCGATGATCGTAATGGCTCGTCTTCTAATGGTCTTGGATTGCTGGGCGTGTTGTTGAGCACGATTCTTGCGCCGATTGCCGCTTCGCTTATTCAGATGGCGATTTCGCGTACACGAGAATATGATGCTGACGAAGATGGTTCCATGCTTACGGAAGATCCGGAGGCGCTCGCGTCCGCATTGAATAAGATTTCGAACGGTGCTGAGGCGATGCCGATGCAGAAGACTGCCGGTACGCAGTCGGTTGCTGCGATGATGATTGCGAATCCGTTCTCTGCGGAAGGTTTTTCTCGCCTGTTTTCCACGCATCCGGCGACCTCGGATCGCATCGCGCGGCTGATGCAGATGAGTCAGGAGATGAAGGCGCAGGGCGTGCAGTCCGGCTATTTGGCTGGCGGTTATGCGACGAGTGGGTATGCTTCGGAGGATATTCGTCGGCAGAATGGGGGTGTCTCTGGTGCCAGCGCCGGTGCGGGTGCAGGGGGATACTCCGGTGGGGGCTATTCGCGAGATTATTCGCAGAATCCCGTACAAGGTGGGTATGGTCGCTGATCGACGGCAATTGCAATGTCCGCAGGTTGCGCAAGCCCATGTGATTGCATAGGATTCCGCGCTGATTCTGTTGCGAGTTGTGTGCGTTTCCTGGTGTTGTTTCCTGCGGTGATGCATTGCAGAATATTCTGATGTCATCTGATGAGTGACATTAATGCTGTTGTGGTTGTTGCGCGTTGATTGATATGCGATTTGGCAAGTGGGTGACGGTATCGAATATCGGTCGATGGCCGTGAATCCTGCGAATGCATGCTAGACTAAATGATTGTGTCCAAAAGGCACATTTTTGCGGATGTAGTTCATCGGTAGAACGAAAGCTTCCCAAGCTTTAAAGGCGGGTTCGACTCCCGTCATCCGCTCCATTCGCTTCAACGATGAAGCTATGAAACTCAATCATTCCAACGATTTTCAATTTTGCAAGCATTCGCTCAATCACATGATTTTTGTTGAATTGTTGTCACCGTGTTGTCACGAGGCGTGTAAAAGAGGATTCGGAGAGTGGTTTGGACTCAAGAGTTTTCCCGTGGTCAATGTCTCTGCTGCGGTGATCTTGTTGCTGATGGATGTTGCCACATCATCAAGATCGGTGTCGAATAGGTCTGCATAGGTATCCAGCGTCATGGCCGCATTCTTATGGCCCAACATACGTTGTATGGCCTTGACGTTGGCTCCGGAGCAGATGAACTGGCTCTACGAGTGCGGCAGTTATGCAAAGGCCAATGACTCCACGCCGGATTCCAGCCATCTGGAGAAGCGCCCCATGCGTCTGCCGCCGGTAGTGATAGTCGAAATGAGAGCCGACAAAATAGGGGTCAACAGGGAGCATGGCGGCGATCCGCGCCGGGCCCACGGCATGTTCCTGCGTGCCAAACTGTCGGCGGCCTTCCGCCTGCTCGAGGACCTTCCGTCGTCCGATATCATCCAGGAGGACTGGGAGCTCGCGGGCATGTTGATGCGATACTTGCGTCGATGTTACGAGGAGAACCTGTAAAAGTATAGGAATGAGAACCTCAAACGACGCGCGGACTATAAGGAGGAGGACGAGCTGGTCCGCGAGCAGGTCGATATGCGTTCCCAGCTCGCCACCGAGGAGCGCATCATGGAGGTGCTGTCCAACTCGCCGAAGCCATCCGTGTCCAAAGGGGAATTGACCCGTTCCCTGTCCAAAAGACAGAAAGCCAGTCTGGATGCCGCTCTGGAGAACCTGATGGCTTCAGGAAAGATCAAACACAGGAAGGGCATGAAGGGCGGCCACTGGTATTCGCTTGCGTGAGCGACCTACGACTACCCGCCTACTCACTACTGCCGTAAGGGTTTCCGCGACCTACCGACCGAGCCTACCGACCTACCTACGGGAATCCAAGGTAGGTCGGTAGGCGAGCTCAGTAGGCGACCAAATCCCAATGATTCCACCGGGTAGATCGGTAGGTTGGTAGGTTTTGGGGAATAGACCAATTCTGACCGACGATTAAACCCCGGCTATCGAAACTGGAACATGGGAAAGCCATGACCCTCAGCATGACGCACAGTGTGGGTGTCGTCTGCTTCTACTGGTGTGTGAACCTGCGTACTTGGTATTGTTGAAGGCTATATCTACGGTTCTGAAGAAGGCATGGCATGATGAATAGCGGAGCGCAGCGCGCGGAATTGCATAAGGCGATTTGGAATATCGCCAATGTGCTGCGTGGCTCGGTGGACGGTTGGGACTTCAAGCAGTATGTGTTGGGGTTCCTGTTCTACCGGTTCATCTCCGAAGACATCACCTCATACCTCAACGGGTACGAGCACCAGGCCGGCGATGCGGATTTCGACTACGCCAAGCTGGACGATGCCACGGCCGAGCAGGTGCGCAAGTCGATGGTGGAGGAAAAGGGCTATTTCATCCTCCCGTCCGATTTGTTCGCCAACGTGCGCAGATGTGCCGATGCGGACGAGAACCTGAACGAGACGCTGCAGCGGGTGTTCAAGAATATCGAGGGTTCAGCCATCGGCTCCCGCTCGGAATCCAGTCTGCGCGGCCTGTTCGACGATTTGGACCTGAACAGCCGCAAGCTCGGCGATACCGTGGTGGAACGTAACGCTAAATTGGTGAAGGTGCTCAACGCCATCGGTAATCTGGACTTGGGCACGGAGAGCTTTGCGGACAACACAATTGATGCGTTCGGTGACGCGTATGAGTATCTGATGACCATGTACGCGGCGAACGCCGGCAAGTCCGGTGGCGAGTTCTTCACACCGCAGGAGGTCAGCGAGCTGCTGACCCGCATCGCCACCCACGGCAAGAGCGAAGTGAACAAGGTCTACGACCCGGCGTGCGGTTCCGGATCCCTGCTGCTGCAATCCATCAAAGTGCTGGGCAAGGATAAAGTCCGGCAAGGGTTTTTCGGCCAGGAGAAGAACCTGACCACGTACAACCTGTGCCGCATCAACATGTTCCTGCACGATGTGAACTACGACCATTTCAACATTGCCTACGGTGACACGCTGATCAATCCACAGCACTGGGATGACGAACCGTTCGAGGTAATCGTGTCCAACCCGCCCTACTCCACCAAGTGGGAGGGCGACGACAACCCCACACTGATCAACGATCCGCGATTCGCCCCGGCCGGCGTGCTTGCACCGAAGTCGAAGGCCGATCTGGCGTTCACCATGCACATGCTCTCCTGGCTGGCGGCCGACGGCACCGCGGCCATCGTCGAGTTTCCCGGTGTGCTCTACCGCGGCGGCAAGGAACAGAAAATCCGCAAATACCTGCTGGAGAAAAACTTCATCGACGCAGTGATTCAACTGCCGCCGAACCTGTTCTTCGGCACTTCCATCGCCACCTGCATCATCGTGCTCAGGAAATCGAAGAACGACGACAGCGTGCTGTTCATCGACGCGTCGGAACGGTTTGTACACGTCGGCAACCAAAACCAACTTTCACCCGACGACATCGCCGCCATCATGGACGCCTATGTAAAACGCGAACCCGTTGAGCATTTCTCCGCCGTTGCCTCGCTTGAAGACATCCGTAAGAACGATTACGTGTTGTCGGTCAGCAGCTACGTGCAACCCAAAGACACGAGAGAGAAGATCGACATCACCGCACTCAACCGGCAGATCTCCGACATCGTGGCACGAGAGAACGAACTCCGCACCCAGATCGACGCCATCATCGCGGATTTGGAGAGCTGAAATGGTTGAAGCGTTTCAGGCACAGGGCTATTTTGGTAGGACACAGTATCTTCCCGAAATCCCTGTGGCATGCAGTCAAGAGTTCGACTTCTATCGCTGCGTTGAATTCAGTCACTCGATGTACGGGAAAACAGTTAGCGAATTGCATGCGGGGAATCTGAGATTGCTTCCGGTGGGCGCTATAGTAGCGTATTCGGCAATCAGCGCTTGTCTTATTGGTCGAGCAGTGCGGAAACAGCAAAAGCTGAAATTAGAAAACACGGCGCTTCGTCTGATGTGATTCTGTTCAAAGCGTACGATGATGCGACCAGCACATGGCCTACCTTGATGGATCAAGAACCATTGGTTCTTGTGGATGCTCGTGATCTCGAGATACAAGCGATAATCGACAAGGTCGATAACGCTGCGCCGCTAAACAAAGCTGAATTGGAATTGCTTAGGATGATCAAGGCCCAGGACCCTGATTGTCTTGTCTATAAGTCCCATGCCCGCGCCGGTGGGGAGAATTACCTTTTTTATGAAAAAGGATTCAATAAGTTAGCACTTCGCGAAGTCCGATTATCGCTGAATGGCGGAAGGAACCGAAATTCTGTTGCTTGCGCCGTGTCATCTGACTATTCGCCAGTGCTGGAAGCATACGGATGCTATTTCAGTCCTATTGCGCGTATAGGCAAGGACTTAACGTATCCAGAGTCCTCGGAATACAGAATGAGGAAACAGTACATGGAACTATCCTTCAGCCAGTATCGGGAGCATGAACATGAGCAGGATTGACGATTTGATCGCGGAATATTGTCCTGATGGGGTGAAACACCAAACGTTGGGCGAAATAGGTGAGTTTATTCGAGGTAATGGCATTCAGAAGAGGGATTTTCAAGATTCTGGATTCGGGTGCATCCATTATGGACAGATTTATACCTATTATGGCTTATTTGCTGATCATACGAAGTCATTCATTGACCCAAACTTGGCTGAAAAACGAAAGAAAGCATATAAAGGCGATCTGGTTATAGCTACGACAAGTGAAAACGAAGAAGATGTTTGTAAGGCATGCGCATGGCTAGGCGAAGAGCCGATTGCTATTAGCGGTGACGCCTATATTTTCCGGCATCATCAAAATCCAAAATATATATCTTATTGCTTCCAATCGGAGCTGTTCCAGTCACAGAAAAAGAAATATATAACTGGTACAAAAGTGCTACGTGTAAATGGCGATGCAATGGCCAAAATCCATGTTCCCGTCCCTCCATTGCCAGTGCAGGAGGAGATTGTTCGGATTCTGGATTCGTTCAGCTCGCTGGAGGCGGAGCTGGAGGCGCGGAGGAAGCAGTATACCCATTACCGTGATGAACTGCTCAAATTCGAGAGAGTCCTAATTGCTAGTTTGGGAGAACTCTGCAAGATAAGTGTTGGCCGGAAAAATGGTACTGCGGGCGAATTTGGGGAATATCCCTATGTCAATGCGGGAACATCCATGTCTGGTTTCGTCAATGAATGGAGCGAGGAAGGAGACTGCGTAACAACTCCTTCCCGGGGGCAGGGAGGCATGGGCTTTGTTGCTTATCAGGCGAGTCGTTTTTGGTGTGGGCCGTTGTGCTATGTCATGCGTTCTAAGCACTCCGATGTCATGATTAAGTATGTTTATTACTATCTATGCTCCCACAAGGCTGACATCCTAGGCCTTGTGCACGAAGGTGGAACCCCGGCGATTAATAAAAGCGAACTCGCTGGTTTGCGAATCCTCGTGCCGCCCTTTGAGGAGCAGCAGCGCATTGTCTCCATCCTGGATCGTTTTGACAAGCTCACCAATGATTTGAGTTCCGGCCTGCCCGCCGAGATCGAGGCCCGGCATAAGCAGTACGAGTATTACCGCGACCGTTTGCTGTCATTCGATGAGCTCGCCGCGTGACGTTCCATCATAGGGACAGTTGAGTGGTGTATGGTCGCTGCCGGACCATAGGGATGCATAGCATGGTTGGGACGCGCCGCAGACTTTTCAAAATGTGAGGACACGACTAACATGGCAGATAACAGCAGCTCCCTAAGCCTACTCACAGTGCTCAAACCAGGGGCTCTTCTCATATCGGGGCGGAATCCAAGCCCGCGAAGACCTCGACCA
>ENA-OQCS01000139-OQCS01000139.1-human-gut-metagenome-genome-assembly--contig:-NODE-139-length-36289-cov-2.742437_pt1 | contig 36289 bp, 44 predicted proteins | sample MGYA00242757_ERZ504575 | MGnify/ENA primary metagenome ERZ504575 (study PRJEB26092, sample SAMD00036297) | human gut metagenome | host: Homo sapiens | study: EMG produced TPA metagenomics assembly of... | reverse complement strand
GTTCGTGATGCGACTGGCATTTTCTTTCATTATAGTTATAATTGTTGTGATTTTATTACTATATTTGAAAACTTATGTAATGGGTATTTGATTGAGTGGATAAATCTTGTATAATGAGGAGGACAATAAATTAAGATTTGTGGGGATGATATATGAGAGTAAAACTAGGAGATGTCTGTGAACGTGGGACATCAAATTTAAAACTGTCAGATGTATCTGAAAAGAATGGGGAATTTTCAGTTTTTGGTGCATCAGGATATATTGGAAGTGTAGATTTTTATCAGCAAGGATATCCGTATGTCGCAGTTGTAAAGGATGGAGCTGGAATTGGAAGGGCAATGTTATGCCCGGGAAAAACTTCTGTAATAGGTACGATGCAGTATCTTTTACCGAAAGACAATATATTGCCAAAGTATCTTTTTTATGTAGTAAAATATATGAATTTGGAAAAATATTTTACAGGCGCAACCATCCCGCATATATATTTTAAAGATTATAAAAACGAAGAATTTAATTTTGATTTTTGGGAACGGCAAGTTGAAATTGTAAGTGTTCTTAGTAAATGCGAAAAAGTTATTGATTTGTGTAAACAGGAATTACAATTATTGGACAAGCTTATCAAAGCCCGATTTGTCGAACTGTTTGGTGATCCGGTTTCAAATTCTTACGGTTTACCAGAAGCTACATTACCTGACTTGGGAGAATTGGTCGAGGAGTATCTAAACATAGACCAAGAAATGATATTAAGTTGTTAGGTGGTAAATATCCATTAATTCAGACAGGAGATGTTGCAAATGCTGGACTATATATTACATCTTATAGCAGCACATATTCGGAACTTGGATTAAAACAGAGCAAAATGTGGGATAAGGGGACTCTTTGTATTACGATTGCTGCTAATATTGCTAAGACGGCTATATTGGAATTTGATGCTTGCTTTCCTGATAGTGTGGTTGGATTTATTGCAAATGAAAGAACAAATAATATTTTTGTTCATTATTGGTTTTCTTTCTTTCAAGCAATTCTGGAATCACAGGCACCTGAGTCTGCTCAGAAGAATATCAACTTGAAAATTCTTAGTGAATTGAAGGTAATAGTGCCAGAAAAAAGGAAACAAGATCAGTTTGCTTCTTTTGTTAAATTAACCGACAAATCAAAAGTTGCAGTGCAAAAGCATTAGATGAAGCACAATTATTATTTGATAGCTTAATGCAGGAGTATTTTGGATGATGGGAAGGAAAATTATGGGAGAAACAGGAATAAAGCCTATAGTAATAGAGGAAATATGTGATCTTGCCAAAAAGTATAATGTAAAAAAAGTAATTCTGTTTGGCTCAAGAGCAAGAGGAAGCTTTAAAGAAAAAAGCGATATTGATTTGGCTGTGCAAGGCGGCAATTTCGTGCATTTTATGTTGGATGTAAATGAGGAGACGAGTACCCTTTTGTGCTTTAATATTATTAATTTGGACGAAGAAATACAGAGTGAATTAAGAGATTCTATCAAAAAAGAAGGGAAAACAATATATGAAGAAATTTGAGCATTTTAAATCAAACTTGAAAGTGCTTGTGACAGCAGAAAATGAAGACTTATCAAATGAATTTATTGTGGGTGGTATTATTGATAAATTTTTTGTGCAGTTTGAGTTGGGCTGGAAAGTGTTAAAGGAATTGTTAAGTTATGAAGGACAATCTATCTCTGCGACAGGTTCTCCTAAAATGATTCTGAAAACTGCATATACGATTTTTGATTTTATTGATGAGGATATTTGGCTTGGAATGTTAAAGAGCAGAAATGATTTAACACATATTTATGATGAGTCGTCAGCAAGAAGATTAGTTATGATATTGTAATTGGAGCGATGGCTGATGATCAGATTTATAATTATATTTCAGATTATATAGAGGGAGTTATTACAAGGGATCAATTTTGGAGTTTGGCAAAATTCAAATATCCGACACATCAGATTAATTTTTGTACGGAAAAGGCATTAAAATGTCTTGAATACCGAGGGTTTGAGGAGGTTGTGTAATGCAGGATAATATTGGCAGAGAATCTTCAAAAGATAACGATTTGTTTTTTACATGCAGTCTGATCGACTATATTGCAAGGAAAACGAAAAATACAAGAATGGATGTTGTAAATACGTTAGGGAAAAAACGTATTGAAAAATTTATGATTTGGCAGATGTGTACCATAGTGACAATATAGATCGTGTGAGTGATGATTTCATAGTGGAATCAGGAATGAAAGAAGGAAATTTTGACAATGTAAAAGCATGTGGTTATGCAATACCGTCGCATTGGGATATCGGTAAAGTTTATAAAAGGCTGATAAAAGGAGTCGCTGATAGGGAAAAGACAGGAGTGATTGACGCGCTGTTTCATGTTTATAATTCTTTTGTAAGTGCCAAGATAGATGATTATAATAGTAGTATGTATTATGAAAATCCATCTTACTTACTGGAGTGTTATTTGGAAAATAGAGTGATTGAATAAAAGATGCATTGCGCTGGCATTAGGTTGCGTAGTTTTGGTTGAAGGATGTTGGTACAAGTCGAAAGGGGAGTATCAACATGGAAGAAAAAATTGTACTTATATTGAACGAGATGTCAGAGTATCTGTCGATTGCACAGATGAAAAAATTACAGGAAGTTGTGTTAAAAACATTTTCGGAAAATGAAGCTGATAAACAAGAAATATCAAATAATGATTTTTTGCAAATGTTTTTGGATGCTAAGCGGATTGAAGGGTGTTCGGAAAGAACAATACAGTATTATCGGGTCACTGTGGAACATTTATTTTCAAAAATGAATCAGAGTGTAAGGAGGATTACCACGGAAGAGATTCGTACTTATTTATCAGATTATCAGAAAATAAACAGGTGTTCAAATGTGACGATTGATAATATCAGACGAAATATATCCAGTTTCTTTTCATGGCTAGAAGAGGAAGATTATATTTTGAAAAGCCCAATGAAAAGAATACATAAAATAAAGACAAAGACAGTCGTCAAAAGTGTAATTACAGATGAAGGAATAGAAAAACTTCGCGATAATTGTGCAGAAATACGTGATTTAGCAATAATTGATTTACTGTATTCGACCGGAATCAGAGTTGGAGAATTAGTAAATCTGAACATTGAAGACATTGATTTAGAGGGGCGAGAATGTATTGTATACGGAAAAGGAGATAAAGAACGGCGCGTTTATTTTGATGCGAAGGCAAAAGTCCATCTGAAGGAATATATTGAAAAAAGAAAAGATAATAATGAAGCATTATTTGTAACGTTGGATGCACCGCACGATCGTTTGAAAATAAGTGGAGTCGAAATACGATTGCGGCAGTTAGGAAGACAACTGAAATTGGATCGTATACATCCCCATAAATTTCGACGAACGATGGCAACGAGAGCAATCGATAAAGGAATGCCGATCGAGCAGGTACAAAAGATTTTAGGGCATTCTCAGATAGATACAACAATGCAGTATGCGATGGTAAATCAGAATAATGTAAAAACATCACATCAAAAATATATGTCTTAAAGTGAAATGTATCCCTCAAGCAAATTAAGATTTGTAGGGATGATAGAATGACAAGAATAAGAGTGCCATTAGGGAAATTCATAAAGGAATACTCGGAGCGAAATAAAGGGAACGAAGATATTCCAGTGTACAGCGTGACAAATAGTCAGGGATTTTGTACAGAATACTTTGGCAAAGAGGTTGCTAGCCAAGACAAAACCACATATAAGATTGTTCCGCAAGGTTATTTTGCATATAATCCTTCGCGGATAAATGTCGGCTCTGTTGATTGGCAGAGGTATGAAAAAACGTGTTATCGTAAGTCCTCTCTATAATGTATTTTCAGTATCAGAAGGGATTGACCGTCAGTATCTATACTATTTTCTTAGAAGTGATTTGGGCAGACAGATGATAAAGGCTAAGGCATCTGGAAGTGTTAGAGATAATTTAAAACTGGATATGCTGAAAGAAATGACTATTCCAGATATTTCTGTAGAGCAACAGAAGTTTTGTTCTTCTGTGTTGGATAAGCTTCATAAGTTGATTCAGATGCGCCAACAGGAATTACAAAAACTTGACGAATTTATCAAAGCCCGATTTGTCGAGATGTTTGGAGATGTAATCCACAACAGCAAGAAATGGCAAGTTTGTTTATTTGCAGAGATCACTTCTTCACGATTGGGGAAAATGCTAGATGCAAAACAGCAAACTGGAAGAAATAGTTATCCTTACTTAGCCAATTTCAATGTTCAGTGGTTTCGGTTCAATCTTGAAAATCTAAATAAAATGGATTTTGATGAAAAAGACCGTGCAGAGTTTGAGCTGCGTGAAGGAGATCTTTTGGTTTGTGAGGGTGGCGAAATTGGACGGTGTGCTGTGTGGCATAATGAGTTACAGCCATGTTTTTTCCAAAAGGCGTTGCATCGAGTGAGATGTAATCACCAGATAATTTTACCAGATTATCTGGCGTGGTGGTTTAGATATAATTGCGATTATGGAGGTTTTTCTGCATTAGCCGGTGCAAAAGCTACTATTGCACATTTGCCTGGTGCAAAATTAAAGCAGTTACAGGTCGCCGTACCTCCAATGGAATTACAAGAGCAATTTGCTGTCTTCGTCGCTCAAACCGACAAATCAAAAGTTGCAGTGCGGAAATATTAAAAATTTGCTTGAGAGGAGGAGCTTATCATGGAAATGAATTTTGCATTTCTTGAGAAGAAACAAGAATATGAATTGTTTTCAGGAGCGTGTATTGATGCGGAAAGAATATTAGAATCTTCGCCGGTGATGAGCGCGGTAGCTTCAAGAAAAGCATTGGAATTGTGTGTGAAATGGATTTATTCGATTGATTCTGCATTAGAACCGATTGGAAATAGAGAAGGATTGCAGTCTTTACTTCACAATAATGGCTTTCCTTCTTTGATGGATATTACATTGTGGAGAAGGCTTCAGCACATTGTTCGGAATGGAAATGAGTCTGTACATACTTCAAAACGACTGACGCGAGACAATGCAGTTCTTTCTCTCAACATATTATTTGATTTTGTGGAATGGGTTGATTATTGTTACGGAAGAGATTATGTTGAACGAGTATTTGATGAGAAAAAGATTCCTGATGCGACAACGGATATGAATGTGGTACAGGAAGAGTATCGGCAGGTTATTAAAGACGTTCAAAAAAACGCTGATAAAATAGTGAATGAAAAAGATAAAGAAATAGAACGTCTTTTAGCTTTGAATAAAGAACTTCGTAATGAGATGAAAGTTCAAAAAGCCCGTAATATAAAAAATCGGGAATATGTTTACGAACCGGATCTGTCAGAATGGACGACGAGAAAAAGATATATTGATGCAGATTTAGAGGCGAATGGATATGTGTTCGATCAGGATAAAAAGAGAAATTGTGTGGAAGTTGAATATCCTGTTGTCGGAATGCCGAATCAAACAGGACGGGGATATGTGGATTATGTTATATGGGGAGATACAGGAAAGATTATTGCTGTAGTAGAAGCAAAAAAGGCAAGCGAGAGCGGAGATAAAGGCGGAATCAAGGGAAATTATATGCAGACTGTATCCAAAATATGCAGGGAAAAAGACCGATTATATTTTATACAAATGGTTTTGAAACTTATCTTTGGGATGATGCAAACAGTGCGCCCAGACTTGTGAGCGGCATCTTTCCGCAAAAAGATATCAATGCAATGATTGAGCGGCGATGTATAAAGAAATCGGTTAACAGCATTCAGATTGATAAGCAAATTACGGATCGCTGGTATCAATTAAGAGCAGTTACAAAATGCTGTGAAAATTATGAAAAGGGAATCCGAAAATGTTTGCTTGTAATGGCGACGGGTACAGGGAAAACACGAACAGCGGCATCGATAGTAGATGTGATGACGCGCAGTGAGTTAATGGGAAAAGTGTTGTTTTTGGCAGATCGCAAAGAATTGGTGAAGCAGGCAAAGGATGCGTTTTATAAATATATAGAGAATACAACAATGTGTAATCTTTTACTAAATAAAGATGAGCGAAATGCAAAAATTATATTTTCAACATACCAGACAATGTTACATGCGATTGATACTATAAAAATGCGGATGGATCGCGATTTTTTTCGCCGGGGCATTTTTCGTTAATTGTAATAGATGAAGCACATAGAAGTATTTTTAATAAATATAAAGCAATTTTTCAATATTTTGACGCTTGCCTGCTGGGATTGACTGCGACGCCGAAGAATACGATTCATCAGTCTACCTATACATTTTTTGATATGAAAAATAATATACCGACGGATGTATATGAGTATGAGGAAGCGGTGGAAAAAGATCATGTGTTAGTTCCGTTTTATTTAATTGAGACTTCGACACAGATTTCAGATGATGGAATTACATATGCGGATTTGGACGAGGAAGAGAGGGAGGCATATGAAGCAGAGTTTGTCGAAGATGGAGGAATGCCTGAACATATTCCGCCGGAGAGAATAAATAAATATATTTTTAATGTCGATACGTTGATAGAATGATTTCAGATTTGATGAATAACGGCATTAGACATAAAAATGGAAATCATGTCGGGAAGACAATTATTTTCGCACAAAATAAATTGCATGCAAAATTTATTGTTGATCGATTTAATGAATTATATCCGCAATATAAAGGTAATTTTTGCAAGTTGGTGGTTTGTGATGAGCCATATGCAGGACAAAATCTTAAGGATTTTAAAAAAGCGGATGACTATCCGTTTATTACGGTGACTGTAGATATGCTGGAAACCGGGATAGATGTGCCGGAAATTACAAATCTTGTTTTTGCCAAGAAAGTTTATAGCCGGATTAAATTTGAGCAGATGTTAGGTCGAGGAACAAGACTTTGTGAAAACCTTTTTGGGGAAGGCGAGGATAAAAAAGAATTTGTTGTATTTGATTATATGAGGAATTTTCAATTTTTTGACGAACATCCAAAAGGAAGAGAAGCAGGGGAAGTAGTTGCTCCGGTTGCGGCAAGATTTATCCGAATGGTCCAGATGATCAAATGTTTGCAGGATGCAAATTATGTAGATGTGAAGTATCAGAATATTCGGGAGAATTTGATAGATCATGTCGTAGATGATGTGAAAGCTATGGGAACAGAAAGGGTTGAAGTGCGCTTAGAACTAAGGTATGTAGAAAGATATAAAGAACGAAAACAGTATGAATGCCTTGAGGAAATTCATAAAGAAGAAATTATAGATCACCTTGCAAAACTTGTCGTATCAGATGAGAAGGACGAAGCGGCAATTAGTTTTGATGTGCTTATGTATGGACTGATGTTGTCAGTTATGACAGGAGGAAAAAATTTAGGAAGATTAAAAAGGTATGTTGTTGGTAATGCAAATATTCTTTTGAAAGAATGCGCTACGATTCCGGATATAAAAGTTAGAATTTCGGAATTGAAAGAACTTGTATCAGATCATTATTGGGATGTTCAGGATGTTTTGAAATTTGAAGAAACAAGAAAATCTTTACGTGAAATTATGAAATACATTCCCGCGAAGAAAGAAAAGCTTCATTATTCAAATTTTAAAGATATAGTTGTGTTTAGAGAAGAAGGAAGATTGACGAGTCTGTCTGCATCTGATTTTGAAGATTACCGGGCAAAAGTAAACGAATACGTTGAAGCACATAAAACGACGCCGGCGATTAATAAACTCCTGCATAATGAACCGATTTCTGTGGAAGATTATAACGAGTTAGAGCGAATATTTACTGTAGAATTAGGGACGGCAGAAGATTATGAGATGAATTATCAAGATACACCGTTCGGTTTGTTGATTCGTAAAATTGCAAAGATGGATCGGACTGCTGCATATGCTGCGTTTTCCACATTTATTTTAGAAGAAAGACCAAATACAGAGCAACTTCATTTTATTGAACAAGTTGTAGATTATGTCGTAGAAAATGGGTATATTAATAATGTTCTTGATTTGATGAAACGCCGTTTGACAGACCATATAAATTTAGTTTGATTTTTACATATGAAGAACAGGTAAAATTGTTAAGATTATTAACAATATCAAAAATAATGCTCTTGTTACTTAAATATAAAAGATCAATTAAGTCGGCAAAGAGACTGCTGCTTGAGTTTGAAGTTTCAAGCGACAGTCTTCTATTGCCATATTTAATACTTTTTCAACACTCGTTTTTCCACTACATTGATCAGAGCATACAATCCCATTGCCATAATACAGAGCAAAATAATCGACATGAGAAGCCAATCCATCTTAAATACCTGACTGGAATAGATGATCAGATATCCAAGTCCGCTTTTGGCAGCGAGAAATTCTCCGATAATGACTCCCACAAGACAAAGTCCGATATTGACTTTCATATTGCTTATGATTGCCGGAACAGAGGAAGGCAGTACAACTTTTGTAAGCGCATGCCTGCGGTTTCCGTGCAGTGTATATATCAGTTTGATCTTTTCCTGATCGACATTGATAAAGGCGGTATACAGATTCAAGATACTTCCGAAGATGGCGACGGACATTCCGGCAATAATAATTGTTTTTGAAGTTGCGCCGAGCCATACGATCAGAAGAGGGGCAAGCGCGGATTTCGGAAGGCTGTTTAGCACAACGAGGTATGGTTCCAGTATTTCCGATAGCTTTTTACTATACCAAAGCAAGATTGCCGCAAGGATGCTGAGCAATATGACGAGTATGAAGCTGATAAATGTTTCGTATAAAGTAATCCCGATATGAAGGAAAAGAGATCGGTTTTTCAACATTTCCAAAAAACAAAGAGTGATTTTTGAAGGACTGCTGAAGATAAAGGAATCTATAATTTCAAAACGAGCGCATAATTCCCATAAAAAAAGAAACACAGTTAAAATAAGGACACGGCTGATCAAAACTGTGATCCTATGACGGCGAAGGCGCGTTAAAAAAAGTTTTTGTCCGTTAGATTGATCATTCATCTTGATTTAGCTCCTTCCATATTTCGTTAAAATATTGTTTGAATTCCGGGGCATTTCTTCGGTTTAGCGGGGTATCGTTTTCGATGGAAAATGCAATCGGAACAATTCGGGCAATATGTGCGGGGCGTTTTGTCAATATGATGATCCGATCGGCAAGGCTGATTGCCTCTGAAAGGTCATGGGTTACAAGAAGCGCGGTTTTTCCTGAATGTTTGATGATTTTTCCGATATCATCGCTGACGGTAAGACGTGTTTGATAATCGAGAGCGGAAAAAGGTTCATCTAAAAGGAGCAGTTCGGGATTCGGCATGAGAGTGCGGATCAGAGCTGCTCTTTGCCGCATTCCACCGGATAATTCAGACGGGCGGGAGTTAATAAAACGCTTTAATCCGTATTGACGCAGAAGTTCTTTTGCCCGTTGTTTCGTTTCCTGGGATACACTTTTGTTGATTTCAGCGCCGAGCAGGACGTTTTTTAAAATGCTCCTCCATTCAAAAAGGTGATCATGCTGAAGCATATAGCCTATTTTGGCAGATTTTCTGAAAGATTTTTCCGATGGTTCGCCGTCTAGGAAGATTGTTCCGTTCTCTGCCTCTATAAGTCCTGCGATTAACGAAAGAAGTGTGGATTTCCCACATCCGGAAGGTCCGACAACGGCGGCAAATTCTCCGGGGGCAAGCTGAAAAGAAATATCGGATAAAGCTTTTGTTTCTCCGTCTATTGTATGATAAGAATAACTGATGTTGTTTAATTCCAGTAAAGGTCTCACAGAGTCACTTCCGTTCTTATTTAAGTATCTAAGATTAATGTATGAGAGCCGGCGGCAGTGTGTGAATATCGACATATCGGAACTTGATCTGATTTGGAAATGAAACGGATTGACATTGTAATTTGGAAAAAGAGATGATATCTTATTATAAGTAGAATAAACAAAAAGGTAACGCAGCATATAGGAGAACAGTTAAGATGAATGTTCAGAAAATCAATTATCAAAAGGAATTAGATAAAATATTGAAACGTCTTGAAGAGGAAGGCCGTGTCCCGACTCTTTTGATCCATAGCTGTTGTGCGCCGTGCAGCAGTTATGTGCTGGAATATTTATCCCGCTATTTCAGGATCACGGTGCTTTATTATAACCCGAATATTTATCCTGAGAGCGAGTATACAAAGCGGATCATAGAGCAGCAGAAACTGATAAAAGATATGCGGTTTCAATATCCGGTCTCATTCCTTGCGGGAAAGTATGATAAGGAGAAGTTCTATGAAATGGCAAAAGGGATGGAGCATTTGAAAGAAGGCGGCGCACGATGCATGAAATGCTATGAACTTCGGCTTGAAGAGGCGGCGCAGCAGGCAGCGGAAGGCAGATTTGATTATTTTACGACGACTCTGAGCATCAGCTCTGAAAAATTCGCAGAAGTTGAACGAGATCGGAGTGCGAGTCGGGAAAAAGTACGGCGTAGAGTATTTAGTTTCGGATTTTAAAAAGCGGAACGGATATAAACGGTCTGTAGAATTATCCGAAGAATATGGGCTCTACAGGCAGGATTACTGTGGATGTGAGTTTTCAATGAGAGAACGTGAGCATAGAGAAAAACAGTTTTTATAAAAAGTATGGACATTTCGCACGTTAATGTGTTAAACTAGGTGAAAAATGCAGAACAGAAAAGAGGAGATGAAATGGCACAACTATGGGGTGGTCGTTTTACGAAAGAAACAGATCAGTTAGTTTATAATTTTAACGCTTCGATTTCTTTTGATAAGCGTTTTTATAAACAGGATATCAGAGGGAGCATTGCTCATGTGACGATGCTTGAAAAACAGGGGATTCTGACAAAAGAAGAGAAAGATCAGATCATAGAGGGTCTTGAAAGTATATGCAGAGACGTAGAGAACAAAACGCTTGAGATCACAGAAGAATATGAAGATATCCACAGCTTTGTAGAAGCGAATCTGATCGACAGGATCGGAGATGCGGGGAAAAAATTACATACAGGGCGAAGCAGAAACGATCAGGTCGCTTTGGATATGAAGCTTTATACGCGAGATGAGATCACACACCTTGACAGTTTGTTAAGAGAACTTATGGAAGTTCTTTTGAAATTGATGGAAGAAAATACAGAGACATATATGCCGGGATTTACACATCTGCAAAAGGCGCAGCCGATTACTCTGGCACATCATATGGGAGCTTATTTTGAAATGTTTAAGCGCGACCATCAGAGGATGCGGGATATTTATAAAAGGATGAACCTTTGTCCTCTCGGAAGCGGAGCTTTGGCGGGAACGACATATCCGTTGGACAGAGAATATACAGCTTTGCTTCTCGGATTTGACGGTCCGACTTTAAACAGTATGGATTCGGTGTCGGACAGAGACTATCTGATTGAACTTCTGTCTGCCATGTCAACGATTATGATGCACCTTAGCAGATTTTCGGAAGAAGTGATCATCTGGAATACAAATGAATACAAATTTGTTGAGATTGACGACGCTTACAGTACGGGAAGCAGTATTATGCCGCAAAAGAAAAATCCTGATATCGCAGAGCTTGTACGAGGAAAAACAGGACGCGTTTACGGAGCTCTCACTTCACTTTTGACGACGATGAAAGGGATTCCGCTTGCATATAATAAAGATATGCAGGAAGATAAAGAACTTGTATTTGATGCGATCGATACGACCAAAGGATGTCTTGCATTATTTACAGGAATGTTAAAGACAATGCGTTTTAACAATGCCCGCATGGAAGAAAGTGCAAAGCACGGTTTCACAAATGCGACGGATGCTGCGGATTATCTCGTAAATCACAATGTTCCGTTCAGGGATGCCCATGGTATCGTTGGAAGACTTGTATTGTATTGCATTGAGAAAAATATTGCTTTGGACGATATGTCTTTGGAAGAATTCAAGGCGATTTCTCCTGTCTTTGAAGAAGATATATATGAGGCGATCAGTATGAAAACATGCGTGGATATGCGTAACACAATCGCGCGCCGGGGAAAAACGCAATGGAAGCGGTGATCAGAGCAGAACGGCAATATTTGAAAGAACAGCCTGCTTTATAAAGAATTTCGCAGAGTCAGGCTTTTACAGATAGAAGATACTATAGAGGTTATAGAGGCAAGCGGAAGCTGACGTGGATATGGCGCTATAGTAAGAAAGATAACAGGAAAAATAACAGTAAAAGGAGAAAGAAGATGGAACAGAAATTAAAAGTAGGTATTTTAGGTGCGACAGGAATGGTAGGTCAGAGATTTATCTCTCTGCTTGAGGATCATCCGTGGTTTGAAGTTGTAACAGTTGCGGCAAGCCCGCGTTCTGCAGGAAAGACATATGAGGAAGCGGTAGGCGATCGCTGGAAAATGGATACGCCGATGCCGGAGGCTGTGAAAAAGCTTGTTGTTCTTAACGTAAATGACGTAGAGCATGTAGCTTCGACTGTAGATTTTGTTTTCAGCGCGGTTGATATGAGCAAAGAAGAGATCAAAGTGATCGAAGAGGCATATGCAAAAACAGAGACTCCGGTCGTATCAAACAACAGCGCGCATCGCTGGACGCCGGACGTTCCGATGGTAGTACCGGAGATCAATGCAGAACATTTTGAAGTGATCAAAGATCAGAAGAAACGTCTCGGTACAACGAGAGGATTCATTGCAGTAAAACCGAACTGTTCGATCCAAAGTTACGCTCCGTGTTTGGCGGCATGGAAAGAATTCGGACCGAAAGAGCTTGTTGTTACAACATATCAGGCAATTTCAGGAGCAGGAAAAACATTCAAAGACTGGCCGGAAATGCTGGGAAATATTATTCCGTTTATCGGAGGAGAAGAAGAGAAAAGCGAGCAGGAGCCGCTTAGAGTTCTCGGAAAAGTGGAAAATGGCGAGATCGTAAAAGCCGAGCTTCCGAAGATCACATGTCAGTGTGTGCGTGTTCCTGTATTAAACGGACATACTGCGGCGGTATTTATCAATTTTGAAAAGAAACCGACAAAAGAACAGCTAATTGAAAAACTGGTAAACTTTAAAGGATTCCGCAGGAAGCAGAACTGCCGAGCGCGCCGAAGCAGTTTATCCAGTATCTTGAGGAAGAAAATCGTCCGCAGGTAACGGCAGACGTAGATTATGAGCGCGGCATGGGAGTGTCTATCGGACGTCTCAGAGAGGACAGCATGTATGACTTTAAGTTTATCGGACTGTCACATAATACAGTAAGAGGTGCGGCTGGCGGAGCAGTGCTTTGTGCAGAAGCGCTTACGGCAAAAGGATATATCGCAAAGAAATAAAAATGATGTGGCAAAGACCATATTTATGAATGATAAAGGGGGTCTCAAAAATGGGAATGACGATGACGCAGAAGATTTTGGCTGCTCACGCAGGATTGGATACTGTGGAAGCAGGGCAGCTGATCGAAGCGAAACTCGATATCGTGATGGCGAATGATATTACAGGACCGATGGCTTTGCCGATCATCAGACAGATGTCGGATAAGTATTTGATAAAGATAAGGTTGTGTTTGTACCGGATCATTTTACACCGAATAAAGATATCAAATCAGCGGAAAATTCAAAAGCAATTCGTGAATATGCGAAGGAGCAGGGGCTGAAATGGTATTTTGAACAGGGAAAATCGGGTGTGGAACATGCGATTCTTCCGAAGCGGGAGTTGTCACCGCAGGTGAGTGTATCATCGGAGCGGATTCACATACATGTACATACGGAGCTTTGGGCGCGTTTTCAACAGGAATGGGAACGACCGATGTGGCAACCGGAATGGCGACAGGAGAAATCTGGTTTAAAGTGCCGTCGGCGATCAAGTTTGTTCTGACGGGAAAGCCGGGGAAATATGTAAGCGGAAAAGATATTATCATTCACATTATCGGCAAGATCGGAGTGGACGGCGCGCTTTATAAATCAATGGAATTTACAGGTGACGGAATTGGAAATCTGTCTATGGATGATCGTTTTACGATGGCGAATATGGCGATTGAGGCCGGTGCGAAAAACGGGATTTTTCCGGTGGATGAAAAGACGGTCGAGTATCTTGACGCTCATTGTGAGAAACCGTATACAGTTTACGAGGCGGACGAGGATGCGGTTTATGACGACGTTGTAGAGATTGATCTGTCAAAGGTGCGTCCGACGGTACGTTTCCGCATTTGCCGGGAAACGCAAAGACGATTGATGAGATCGAGGCAGAGGAACAGGTTAAGATCGATCAGGTTGTGATTGGTTCTTGTACGAACGGACGAATGGAAGATATGAGGAAAGCTGCGGCAATACTGAAAGGTCATACGGTACATCCTGATGTGCGTGTGATGGTTGTTCCGGCTACACAGAAGATTTATAAGCAATGTATCAAAGAAGGACTGCTGGATATTTTTGTAGATGCAGGATGTGCTGTAAATACTCCGAGCTGCGGACCGTGTATGGGCGGGCATATGGGAGTTATGGCAGCAGGAGAAAAGTGTGTTTCCACAACGAACCGTAATTTTGTCGGACGCATGGGACATGTTGATTCTCTGATTTATCTGGCATCGCCGGAAGTTGCCGCTGCAAGTGCGATCAAAGGGTATATTGCAAATCCCGAAAAAATAAGCGCTGCAGACGAAGAGGCAGATTCGCGGAATATTCAATGTGCAGAACAGAAAGAAGGAGGAAGATCATGAGAGCGCACGGACATGTTTTTAAATACGGAGACAATGTAGATACAGACGTTATCATTCCGGCAAGATATCTGAATTCCTTTGATGCACAAGAACTTGCCAGCCACGCTATGGCAGATATAGATCCGGATTTTGTAAAAAAAGTACAGTCGGGAGATATTATTGTGGCAAATAAAAATTTCGGATGCGGATCATCCAGAGAACATGCGCCGCTCTGCTTGAAAACGGCAGGAGTAAGCTGCATTATCGCGGAAACGTTCGCAAGAATCTTTTACAGAAATGCAATCAATATCGGTCTTCCGATTATTGAATGTCCGGAAGCGGCACAAGGAATTGAAGCAGGTGACGAAGTTGAGGTTGATTTTGACAGTGGTATGATTTACAATCGTACAAAAGGAACTGAATTTAAAGGTCAGCCCTTCCCGGAATTTATGCAGAAATTGATTGCCGCAGGCGGATTGGTCAACTATACAAACAGTAAAAAGAAATAATATATAAAGTTTTGGCTCTTTTAGCCGAAATTCGGGCAAAAAGAAAAGCGGCAGGCAGTACTGCCGCCTTTTTGCAACGGTTATTATATCTAAAACGAAAGGGAGAATTTAATGGGAAATGAAAAACAAAAGGGAAAGGCTTTTGCGCTTCTGCCTATAGGCGTGTTTTTGGTAATCTTTTTAGGCGCGGGAATCTTGTTTAAGGATTTTTACGCAATGCCGGCAGTAGTTGCATTTCTGATTGCTTTATTTGTTGCGTTTTTGCAGAACCGTAAAGTAAGTTTTCAGAAAAAGATGGAAGTGATCGCAAAAGGACTCGGAGAGGAAAATATTATTACTATGTGTCTTATTTTCCTTTGCGCGGGAGCTTTTTCGGGAGCGGTAACCGCAGCAGGCGGAGTGGACAGTACGGTGAATTTGGGACTCTCTCTTATTCCGCCGCATTTTGCAGTGGCAGGTCTGTTTATTATAGGATGTTTTATTTCAGTGTCGATGGGAACTTCCGTAGGAACAATCACGGCGCTTGCTCCGATTGCGGTCGGAATCAGTAAACAGACAGGGTTTTCTATGGCAATCTGTGTAGCTGCGTCGTGTGCGGGGCAATGTTCGGCGATAACCTGTCGATGATCTCTGATACGACGATTGCGGCAGTAAAAACGCAGGGATGCGAGATGAAAGATAAGTTTAAGATGAATTTTCTGATCGTACTTCCGGCGGCGATCATTACAGTCGTGTTCTTTTGGTTTGTGACGCGCAATGTAGCGTACGATATTACAGAGAATTTAGACTATAATTCTGGCAGGTTGTACCGTATCTTGTCGTGCTTATAGGTGCGTTGATCGGAATCAATGTATTTCTCGTGCTGATCGGCGGAACTGTTATTTCACTTATAGCGGGAGTGGCAACGGGAAACATTGTTTTAGCGGATATGTTTACTGTTGTAGGAGATGGCGTTGTATCGATGTATGATATTACTGTAATATCTATTCTTGTAGCATGTATTGTATCGCTTGTGAAGATGAACGGCGGAATCCAGTTTATTCTGGATCAGATCAAAAGCAGGATTCACGGAGCAAAAGGAGCACAGGAGGAATTGCGTTGCTTTCGTTTTTAGTTGATCTTTGTACGGCAAACAATACGGTAGCGATTGTTATGACAGGCCCGATCGCGAAGGAAATCAGTGATGAGTTTGACGTTGATCCAAGAAGATCGGCATCTCTGCTGGATATGTTTACATCCGTTGGACAGGGGCTGATCCCTTACGGCGCTCAGCTTCTTACGGCTGCGGCTCTTACAGGTCTGACTCCGTTTGATTTTATGCCGTATTTGATCTATCCGATGCTGATGGCAGTATGCGGTATTGTGGCGATCTGCATAAGGCGGGAACGAAAAAGTGCCTGAGTATTCAGGAATATATTTAGTTGAAAATTGTGTTGCAGAAAGAAAAAGAGGTAAAATAATGAATTTATTGTATAAGAGTACAAGAAACTCAGAAAAAACAGTGACGGCATCCGAGGCGATCTTGAAAGGTCTGGCAGATGACGGGGGATTGTTTGTTCCGGAATCTATTCCAAAGCTTGACGTTACGCTTGATGAATTGAAAGGGATGTCTTATCAGGAAACAGCTTATGCTGTGATGAAACAGTTTTTTACAGATTTTACGGAGGAAGAGTTAAAACACTGCATCAACAGTGCGTATGATTCCAAGTTTGATACAGAAGTGATCGCTCCGCTTGTAAAAGTGGGTGACACATATCATTTGGAGTTGTTCCACGGAGCAACGATCGCATTTAAGGATATGGCTTTGTCGATTTTGCCGCATCTTCTTATTACGTCGGCTAAGAAAAATAATGTGAAAAATGAAATTGTAATTTTAACGGCAACATCAGGAGATACGGGAAAGGCGGCTCTTGCAGGTTTTGCGGACGTTCCGGGAACGAGGATCATCGTTTTTTATCCAAAAGGGGGCGTCAGCCGTATTCAGGAGCTTCAGATGGTGACTCAAAAAGGAGAGAACACATCAGTAGTGGCGATCCACGGAAATTTCGATCATGCACAAAGCGGTGTGAAAGCGATTTTTGAAGATAAAAAGCTGGCGGAAGAGTTGGCAGATGCCGGATACCAGTTTTCATCTGCGAACTCTATCAATATCGGACGTCTTGTTCCGCAGGTAGTATATTATGTTTACGCTTATGCAAAACTGCTTGAGAATGAAGAAATCAAAGCGGGAGAAAAGATCAATGTGACGGTTCCGACAGGAAACTTCGGAAACATTCTGGCTGCTTATTATGCGAAACAGATGGGAGTGCCGATTGCAAAGCTGATCTGTGCATCCAACGAAAATAAAGTGCTTTTTGATTTCTTTAAAACAGGGGTTTATGATAAAAACAGAGAATTTATCCTGACATCTTCCCCGTCTATGGACATTTTGATTTCCAGCAATCTGGAGCGTTTGATCTATACAATCGCAGGGCAGGATGCAGGGAAAAATGCCGAGTTGATGAGACAGCTTAAAGAAGAAGGCGTTTATGAAATAACAGAAGAGATGCGCGGACAGTTAGGTGATTTTGTCGGAGGATTTGCGACGGAAGAAGAGACGAAAGAGACGATTAAAAATACATATGAGAAAACAGGGTATGTGATGGATACGCATACGGCGGTAGCGGCACATGTATGCGCACAATACCGCAAGGAAAGTGGGGATGAAAAGAAGTGTCTCGTAGCTTCGACGGCGAGTCCGTATAAATTTATCCATAGCGTTATGACTGCCATTGACGATAAATATGCAAAGAAAGATGAATTTGAATTGATCGATGAGCTGAGCGCCTGTCGGCAACGGAAATTCCGAATGCGATCAAAGAGATCCGAAATGCTCAGATCAGACATAACAGAGAATGCGATTCGGACAAAATGAAAGAAATCGTGAAAGAAATTTTGAAATGTATAATTTATGAGAGGCTTGTCGTGTAGAAAATGCAGGATTGATAAAAAATCCTGCATTTTTTAAATGGCGACGAGTCAAAACCCAGATTTTTCGGAAACCTTGACAATCGCTTAAAATCACAAATGTGCCTTTTGACACTTCCGGTGATTGAAATGTAATTTTGTTTTTTTTTAGAAATAAAATAGAGCATATGAATTTGCAGTTTATAAAACTTTCATATAATCGAGAGAGATAGATGAATATTATTGTTGATTTTTGGAAAATGATTTTGTATAATGAAAGCATAACGCTGGCATTAAGCGGCGTAGATGTGAAATATACATTTTAGAAAGAGAGAGGTAAGACATATTATGGCAAACATTGATCTTAGTCAGTATGGTATTACAGGAACTACGGAAATCGTTTACAACCCTTCTTATGAGCTGCTTTTTAAAGAAGAGACAGATTCAAGTCTTGAAGGCTTTGAAAAAGGACAGGAAAGCGAACTGGGAGCTGTTAATGTAATGACAGGTATTTATACAGGACGTTCTCCGAAAGATAAATTTATCGTAATGGATGAAAACTCCAAAGATACGGTTTGGTGGACATCAGATGAATACAAAAACGACAATCATCCGGCAAGCAGGAAGCATGGGATACATGTAAGGCGATCGCGCTGAAAGAACTTTCCAATAAGAGACTGTTTGTTGTTGACGCATTTTGCGGAGCAAATGCAGATACACGTATGGCAATCCGTTTTATCGTAGAGGTTGCTTGGCAGGCTCATTTTGTAAAGAATATGTTTATTCAGCCGACAGAGGAAGAGCTTGAGAACTTTAAGCCGGATTTTGTTGTATACAATGCATCAAAAGCAAAAGTGGAAAATTATAAAGAACTGGGATTGAACTCAGAGACAGCGGCTATGTTCAATATTACAAGCCGTGAGCAGGTTATTCTGAATACATGGTACGGCGGAGAGATGAAAAAAGGTATGTTCTCTATGATGAACTACTATCTGCCGCTGAAAGGAATCGCTTCTATGCACTGTTCCGCAAACACAGACATGAACGGAGAGAATACAGCAATTTTCTTCGGACTTTCAGGAACAGGTAAGACAACGCTTTCCACAGATCCGAAACGTCTTTTGATCGGTGATGACGAGCACGGATGGGATGATAACGGTATCTTTAACTTTGAAGGCGGATGTTATGCAAAAGTAATCAACCTTGATAAAGAGTCAGAGCCGGATATTTATAATGCAATTAAGAGAAACGCTCTTCTTGAGAACGTAACTCTTGATGAGAACGGAAAAATTGACTTTGATGATAAGAGTGTAACAGAGAATACTCGTGTGTCTTATCCGATCGATCATATTGAAAAAATCGTGCGTCCGATATCGGCAGCTCCGGCAGCGAAAAATGTAATTTTCCTGTCAGCAGATGCGTTTGGAGTGCTTCCGCCGGTATCGATTCTTACACCGGAGCAGACAGAATATTATTTCTTGTCAGGATTTACAGCAAAACTTGCAGGTACGGAGCGTGGTATCACAGAGCCGACACCGACATTCTCAGCATGTTTTGGACAGGCATTTCTTGAGCTTCATCCGACAAAATATGCTGAAGAGCTCGTTAAGAAAATGAAAGCTAACAACGCGAAAGCATATCTTGTAAATACAGGATGGAACGGAACAGGAAAACGTATCTCTATTAAAGATACTCGTGGTATCATCGATGCAATTTTGAACGGAGATATCGCAAATGCGCCGACAAAAACTATTCCGTACTTCAACATTGAAGTTCCGACAGAGCTTCCGGGAGTTGACACAAACATTCTTGATCCTCGTGACACATATGCAGACGCTTCCGAATGGGATGAAAAGGCAAAAGATCTTGCAGGAAGATTTATTAAAAACTTTGCAAAATATGAGAGCAACGAGGCAGGAAAAGCTCTTGTTTCAGCTGGTCCGCAGTTATAAGAACAGTTTTTTCGTTAATCAAAGAAAATCATATTCAGCAGAGAATATGATGATTGTCGATATAAGAAATGTGAAAAAGAAATCGCTGAAGTTTTATACTTCAGCGATTTCTTTGTATAGGAGATGAGACAAAGTCTGGATTTTCCAAAGACTTCTTCTTTCATAAATTGGATTTACTTGATAATATATAAAAAAGAAGATATAATTATATCAATAAATGATATAAAAATAAAGAAACATGAAAGGGTGAAGAAAATGATTATTAAAGCTTCGGCAACATTACGAAACGATTATTCTACGATTTCCAATCTTGCAAGGGCAACGAGTGAACCGATTTATATAACAAAAAATGGCGAGGGTGACGGAGTATTTATGAATATTGATGCCTTTGAGAAAAGGGAACAGGCATTGGAACTTCGTGCGAAAATCATGCAAGCAGAAGAAGAACGGTTAAACGGAGCAAAGACAAGAAGTATCTCCGAAGCAAGAAAGGAATTGAGAGAACGTGCAGGAACAATATAAGGTTGAGATTCTTCCTACTGCGTGGGAAGATTTGAAAAGTATTGAGGACTATTATTTACTTCAATTCGGTGTGGAATCTGCGATGAAAGTAACAGATCAGATATTAAATAGTATTGAACGTTTGGAGTTATACCCGAATTTGGTTCACTTACACCTGACAAATGGTTGAACCGAAAGGGTATCACATGATTATATCTGAAAGGTATGTTTCTATATATCGACTGATAGAAAAAACAGTTTATATATATCATATTGCCGATACACAGACAGAGTACACTAAACTGTTTTCGTAAATGAAATTGAATAAGAATTTTAAGCAGAAGAACTGCCTGTCATTGAAAGATTGATGATAGGCAGTTCTTTTACTAGGAGATGAGACAAAGTCTGGATTTTTCAGAGGCTTTTGGCGTTTCCGGTGATTACCGAAAATAAGTGTTAGCAATTTTGTTACATGTATATAGGTATTTTTGAAATCATGAAAAGATTTCCGTAGTTTCTCCACAGCCCCTTTTTCGATTCGTGAGACATAAGAACGGAAATTCCAAGTTGTCTTGCAATTTCCCGCTGCGTATATTCTTCTCCGTTATAGAGTCCGTAACGCATTTTTAAAATAATACGTTCCCGCTGCGATAATTCTTTTTCGACTTTTTCATAAAGTGTCTGTATATTTTCTTTTAGGTGAATTTTTTCGGCAACTTCTTCTTCATCAGTCTCGATAATATCATATAATTTTATTTCGTTTCCTTCTCTGTCAGTGCCGATTGGTTCATAAAGAGAGATTTCTTTTGCGGCTTTTTTCTTGGAACGAAGATACATAAGAATTTCATTTGCTATCCTCACCCCAATGAGTTTTTGAGCCGTCAGCGATTTCATCTTCATAATCCACATCACTGAACCGTTCCAACTCTTCTAAGTCGTCTTCTGTGCTGTCTGCTTCATTTGCTTGATAGGAAAGCGGCGGATATTCAATTTCATCATCCTGCACCCCGAAGAGGATAATATGGGCGTTGACACCGTCCCATACAACTTTGCGGACGAGTGTGCGGATCGCCGCACGTTTCTGTTCTACGGTCATTTCATCTATGCTTGTCTTGAAAACGGACAGCAGTTGCCGCATGACGTCAAATTCGATATCGCTGAAAGTGTGCTGGGAAGTCAGTGCTTCCAGTTCATGGATCCGGGTGTCTGTTTCCTCACATTTCTGATTCAGCTGTTCAATGCGTCGTGCCACCTGATTCCTAACCGTGCTGTCACCCAAATCGGCCAGGGAATCAACCAGACCTTCAATTTTCTTTTCCAGTTCTTCTTTCTCATGACGGATAGAAGCCAGCTGATCTTCATAGGCTGCACGGTTGCCGGTATAGAATTTCCGGCTTTGTTCCAGCTGGTCAATGAAGAAACCTTTGTCATCTTCCAGCAGCTTGATCTGCTCGATCACAGCCAGATCCAGTGTGTTCCCATTGGCATTTTTACTGTTGCACATTGAACGTTTGCTGCGCTCTTTTAATTTGCATACATAAGTGTATATCGGCTTCCCGTCAGCAGTTTTTCGCTTGCTGATCTTCGGATACATACGGCTGCCGCAGGTGCAGTATAAAAGACCGGTCAGGAGTGCTTCGTTATTCCGAGGCTTTCGGTATGCCTTACTTTTATTCCGATCCAGAGACTCCTGTACAGAAATCCAGACTTTGCCCGGAACAATGCCCTGATGCAGACCTACCGCAACAATCCATTCATCGGGCGGAAGATAGGTGACGGCTTTCCCTTTTTCCTGTTTGGTGCGGTTATATACCATCATGCCATGGACGCTGTCGAATTCATCTTTGGCAGAATTAAGATCTGCGTTCTCTTTTACAAAAAAGTTATATGCGTTTACATCCGCGATCATGTAAACCGGATTCTGTAAGATAGACTTGATTGAAAAACGGGTAAAGAGTTTATTGTTTTTTGTTTTAAGTCCCCGCTTTATTAATTCTGCTTCTACAGAAGTCAGAGAATCGTGTTCGATATACAGGCTGTAGATCAGACGGACAATTTCTGATTCTTCCGGTATCAGTTTCAGCTTGCAGGCCTTTTTTGCTTTCCCGTCTATGGTAACTTTCTGTACCGATTCTGAGGCATATCCTGTGGGAGTTGTTCCCCCAAGCCATCGTCCGGTTTTCGCCAGTTCATGCATATTATCTCTGATACGCTCGGCTATGGTTTCACGCTCCAGCTGGGAAAAAACAGAAGCTATATACATCATGGCCCGTCCCATGGGAGTTCCGGTATCAAACTGTTCTCGGATAGATATGAAAGCAATGTCCAGTCTTGACAATTCTTCAATAAGGCTGGAAAAGTCACTGATATTCCGGCTGATTCGGTCCAGGCGGTAGACAATGATCGCTTTGAACTTACGCTGCCTTGCAGCTTCCATCATTTTTTTAAAGTCCGGCCGGTTGAGATTGCCGCCGGAAAAGCCTTCATCCTCATACACTAAAATATGATCCTGTGGAATTTCAGTATAATGAGTTTGAATATATTCTTTACAGAGTTCTATCTGATTCCCGATACTTTCGCCTTTTCCGGTAAACTTTGATTTCCGGGAATAAATGGCAATGTACTTCTCATTTCCGTTCATGGTTTCCTCCATATTTTATGATATATGACATATAAAATTATAACATAAAGTATAAATTGGGTAAATAAAAGATCGTGCAAGATATATAAAGCTATTTTGTTACATTGCTGAGATTTGTTTTGATAAATTATGATTCTTTGTTATATGTGTCGTTTTTTCTTTTCAATGCAAAAAAATAGTAATATAAGCTCACTTTTTATTAAAAATACTATCATTATCTATTGAAAGTTGTTGACAATATACAAAAACGAATATATAATAATAGAAAATAAAAACATACAAAAGTAAACGAAAAGACAAGGAGGAACTGTATGAAAAAAGCGAAAAAAAGAATATGGATTAGTGCGATTATTGTGGCTGTGCTTGCATTGACGGCATGTGGAAGCAAAACAGAAAGCACCGATTTGGAAGAAACAAATACGAGTCAGGAAGAAAAAGTTGTAACAATGGCATATGATCAAACATGGAACAGCTTAAATCCTTATTCGTCTACGGGGGTGGTAGGTGATACAGTTTGTAACCAGATGTTTGATAATTTGGTTGCAGTAGGTGCACAAGGAGTTTTGTATCCACGGTTGGCAGAGTCGTGGGAAATGAGTGATGATTATATGACTATAACATTTCATTTGAATCCTGATGCAAAATGGCAGGACGGCGAGCCTGTAACTGCAGATGATGTGGTTTTTACTTGTAAGATGATAACAAAAGCAGAAATTACGACAAGCAGAAGACAGTTTTTTCAGAATATTGCGGGAACAGATGAAAGTGGGGTAGAGACATCTACAGATAGCGTTGAGGTAGAGAAGATTGATGATTTAACAGTGTCAATGAATTTGAAAAAAGCAATGTCAGATACTATGTTTTTGAAGCAGGCATCCTACTTTTTTGTTTTGCCGGAGCATATGTTGAATGATTTGGAACCGTCGGAATTTATGGAAGCAGATTTTTGGAACAATCCGGTTGGAAATGGTCCGTTTATGTTTGAAAGTACAGTGCCAGGAGAACGCGTGGTATATACTACAAATCCCGATTATTATCTTGGGGATATTGATTTTGACAAACTTGTGATCAGATGTATTTCATCTACCAATATTCTTGCATCGTTAATGAGCGGTGAAGTTGATTTAGTACCTGGAGGAAGAGTGTCGTTCCCGTTGGAAGATATTCCGATGGCTGAAGAACAGGATTATCTGACAGTGGAGTCTTTGGAGTCTCCTGGTCAGGTATGGATTATTGTCGATAATGAGAAGTTTGATAAAACCACACGCCAGGCATTTGATATGGCTATTAACAGAGAGGAAATGGTTGAAGAATTATTGGATGGAAAAGGAAAAATTAGAGAAGGAATGTATGCAAGTAATAATAAATACTATGATCCTGCCATTTCAGAAGTAAGTTTAGTAATAAGTATGATCCAGAACAAGCGAAAAAGATTTTGGAAGAGAATAATTTTGATTTTTCTCAAGAATTACTTATTCTTTATGTTACTGGAGACAGTCTTCGTGAGCAGACTGCAACGTTATTTCAACGTGATATGGAGGAAATAGGAGTAAAGGTAAATGCTCAATCAGTAGATTTGTCGACAATGATGCAGATGATGCGTGATAAGGAAGCTGATTTTGCAATAATGAAAACTTCAAGTGATGGTGCTAATCCGTTGGAAAATCAGGACTTCTTTACAATAGGGGGGTATATAACCTTGCACATGTAACAGATCCAACAGGTCAGGAATTATATAGCAAAATTGCAACGGCACTTACGGAAGAAGAAGAAAAGAAATATACGAGTGAACTGCAATTATGGCAGGCTGATGCGTCATGCTATTACTTTCTTTATGCACCGGACATAACGGTTATTTATAATAATAGACTCAGCAATATGAATACAAGCGACATGTCTTCGTCTGTATTTGATTATTGGAATTGGAAAGTTAAGTAAATATATTTGCCCTTATTATATGGATTCTGCATTTGGGGTAATATAGTGATGAAACGGCGTATTGTTGAATTAGTTTTACAAGAATACGCGTTTTGATTTAAAAAGCTTGAAAACGATAATAAACAATTGTAAATGAAAGAAAATATTGACAAATTAAATAATAAACGATAATATATAAGTATAAAAATAATAAGACAGGAGGAGTCGAGAATTAATGGCGAAGTATATTGTTAAACGAATGTTGATTGCCATACTTACATTTCTAGGAATAACAGTGCTTGTGTATGTTTTGGCATCTTTGGCTCCGGGGAGTCCGGTGGAAATGATACTTGGAAGTACTAGTAATTTGACGGAAACTGACGTGGAAAGGTTAGAGGCTCAGTTAGGACTGGATCAGCCGGTATATGTTCAGTATCTCATATGGTTGAAAAATGTACTCTCGGGTAACCTTGGGACGTCGTATAGAACAATGCGACCAGTAGCGGGAATGGTTGCTGAGAGAATAGGTCCGACATTAATGCTTACGGTTACAGCCCTTATTATTGCCCTTGTTATTGCAATCCCGTTAGATTATATCGGCATATAAACCTTATTCTGCATGGGATTATGGCTCGTCTGTATTTGCTTTTATTGGTGCGGCAACTCCTAATTTTTTTGCGGCTATGATTCTCATTTATGTGTTTAGCATAAAGGCTGGATGGTTGCCAACAAGTGGCATGTATGATGTGCAGGGACCACAAAATTTAGCGACATTGGTACACCATATTATTCTTCCGGTTATAACTCTGATGCTTCAATATGTAGGTGTTTATACGAGATATATGAGAAGCAGTATGCTGGAAGTGTTAAGTGATGACTACATAAGAACTGCTCGGGCAAAAGGACTGAGAGAAAAAACGGTGATTTTTAAACATGCTCTAAAAAATTCATTGATTCCATTAGTTACACAAGTAGGTTTATCACTTCCGGCTTTGATTGGAGGCACTATTATTACAGAACAGGTGTTTGGCTGGCCGGGGATGGGTACGTTAATGGTTCAGTCAATTAATTACAGGGATTATCCAACAATAATGGGAATTACTGTGTTGATTGCAGGATTTGTTCTGGTAGGAATATTGTGATTGACTTGTTTTATAGTGTACTGGATCCAAGGGTGTCCAGGTGATTGGAGGTAGATAAAGTGCAGAAGAGTTCATATATGAAGATGTAATAAAAAGATTTTGCACACACAGACTGGCTATGGCAGGCTTATGCGTGTTGTTGGTAGAATTAGTTTTACTCTTTCTTTTGCCATTACTTATGAAGTTGGAACCTTATGAAATTTACAGCGGATTTGGTTCCGCCCCTAGTAAAGAACATATATTAGGGACAGACAGCACAGGTCGGGACTTGTTTGCGAGATTAATTTATGGTGGAAGGACTTCTTTATTTGTTGGATTTTTTTCTGTATTGATCAGTTTTGCAATCGGAGTTCCTCTGGGAATGATAGCAGGGTTTTATCGCGGAATAGCGGAAACAGTTATAATGCGTATTGCTGATGTTTTTCTGTCATTTCCATCAATGGTATTTGTATTAGTACTTGTTTCAGTGATCGGTCCTTCAATAACATCGGCGACTGTTGTGATTGGTATAATGGGGTGGCCAGGATTTGCCAGGCAACTATATGGAAGCGTTATATCTGTCAGAGAAAAAGATTATATAGAAGGGGCGAGAGCTATTGGAACATCTAATTTTGTTATTATGTTTCGCTATATTTTGCCCAACGCTTTTGCTCCAATTATTATTGCGTTTACTTTTGGTATTGCAAATGCTGTTTTGCAGGAATCGGGACTTAGCTTTTTAGGAATGGGAGTACAGGTTCCAGAAGCATCTTGGGGGAATATGTTGTATGCAGCACAGTCAGTTTCTGTTATATCTTCTAAGCCATGGATGTGGCTTCCGCCAGGAATATGCCTGTTGATAACAATTTTGAGCATTAACTTGTTTGGAGATGGATTGAGAGATGCTTTGGACCCGAAAATGAAATATAGTCAGATTTGGAGGAGTGAAGATGGAAAGCACCGTATTGAATGTCAATAATCTGAAAGTAGGTTTCTGGTCAGATAAAGAACTGTTTTATGCCGTACAAGACGTCAGCTTTCCTTACAGCGAGGAAAAACTTAGGAATTGTTGGAGAAAGTGGATGCGGAAAAAGTGTAACTTGTTTATCGATGTTGAAACTGCTTTCTGAGAGAAATACAAAGATTGATGACGAGTCGTCTGTAAAAATTCATGATCGTGAACTGACAGAAGTAAGTAAAAAAGAAATGTGCCGAATCAGAGGAAATGAAATTGCAATGATTTTTCAAGATTCAATGACTTCGTTAAATCCGGTTATGACTATTGAGAAGCAAATGATGGAACCATTTATTATTCATCAGAATATGAAAAAGAAACAGGCACGACAGAAGGCGTTGGAGATGTTAAAAAAAGTTGGAATACCATCGCCTGAAGCAAAAATGAAGCAATATCCTCACCAGTTGAGTGGGGGACAAAGACAAAGAATTATGATTGCAATGGCGTTATCGTGCAATCCAGAAATATTGATTGCGGATGAACAACTACCGCATTGGATGTGACGATACAGGCACAGATTGTGAAACTTATGAAGAATTACAAACTAATTCCGGTACGTCTATTATCCTTATTACACATGATATGGGAATTGTTGCAGAAATGGCTGATGAGATTATGGTGATGTATGCGGGAAATGTAGTGGAAAAAGCAGAAAAGAGAGAGCTTTTTAAAAATCCCATGCATCCTTACACACGAGGATTGCTTGCTTCCATTCCCTCTTTGTCGAAAAGTGTTGATCGTTTATATACAATTGAAGGTGTTGTTCCGAGCTTGAAGAAAATGCCTAAAGGTTGTAGGTTTTGCGACAGGTGTCCATCAGCAATGACAAGGTGCAGAGAGGAGAATCCTGAATTGATACATAGGGAAGGACGGATGATTCGTTGTTTTTTATACGACGATACAAACAGAGAGGAGTCAAATTAGTATGGATCATAACGAGAGGTTTATACGGATTGAGGGATTGACCAAAGAGTTTGACGTTGGAAGAAGTTTTTTGGAAAAAGGACAAAAACTTAGAGCGGTTGATAATGTATCTCTTGACATAAAAAGAGGAGAGACTTTGGGGTTAGTTGGAGAAAGCGGTTGTGGAAAGTCTACATTTGGAAGATGTGTTCTTAGACTTATTGAGCCAACTGAAGGGAAAGTTTTGTATGAGAACAAAGATTTGCTGCAATTTAGTAAAGATGAAATGCGGAAAATGAGACGAAAATTGCAGATGGTTTTCCAGGATCCGTACGCGTCACTTAATCCGAGAATGACAGTAATGGAAATAATTAAGCGCCGCTTGATGTGTATAAAATTGGAACTAAAGAAGAACGGATTGAAAAGTGCTTGAAAATGGCAAAAATAGTCGGCCTAAATGCTGATGCGATGAATCGGTATCCACATGAGTTTTCGGGGGGGGGGGCAACGTCAAAGAATAGTTATTGCAAGGGCATTGATTTTAAATCCAGAATTTATTGTGTGTGATGAACCGGTCTCGGCCCTAGATGTATCTATAAGGAGTCAGGTTCTAAATCTGATTCATGATATCCAGAAGAAATATAATTTGTCTTACTTATTTATTTCTCATGATTTAAGTGTAGTAAAGCATATAAGTGACCGAGTTGCAGTTATGTATTTGGGAAGTATTGTAGAAATAGCGGAGAAAAATGAACTGTTTTCTAATCCGCTTCATCCGTATACCCAAGCGCTGTTATCAGCTATTCCAATTCCGGATGTAGATGCAGAAAGAAAGCAGATTTATCTTGAAGGCGAGGTTCCGAGTCCGTTAAATCCTCCAAGCGGTTGCAGATTTCATACACGCTGTCAATATGCTTCCCAAAAGTGTAGAGAATTAAGACCTGAATTAAATGATATTGGAAACGGCCATTGTATAGCATGCCATTGTGCTGGGAAGGAGAAGGAAAGATGAATGTAGGGAAATGTATTATACAGCCTTTATATTTTAGGGAAAGAAACGAAAGAGAACAAAAAGAGTATGATGAGCAGATGAAAATATTTCTGCTTTATACGAGGATGAAGCAGAATTCCTTCCTGAAAAGATGCTTGGTGAATGCGTGCCGGAACAGGCAGATGCGGTTGTTTTTCCGCAAATGATTGGTGCGGTATATCGGAGCGGTGAATTGATTAAATGCATTATGAAGCCAGTTATTCTTATGACGTCACAGTTTGGAACTGTTGAAATGTGGGATTGGGAAATTGCTGCATATTTAAGAGAAAATCTTAACATGGACAATGTTTTACACCGTACAATGTAGATATAGGAAAAACAATTCTCCGTTCAATTGCATTGAAAAAGATTTTAAAAAATAAGTGGAAATTTCTTATTTTTCAAGATTCGCCGGGAGAAGGTATGCAAGCCAATATTTTTAAACGATTCTATTGGTGGGAAAAAGAATGCGTCAATAAAATAGAGGATTATTTTGGTACAAATATTGTTTATAAAAGCTGGAAGGAGATAAATCAAAAAGCTGAAACTATTTCCGATGATGTTGCCGAAAGAGTTTGGCAGGAAAAAAAGGTGCCTGCAGAAGGAGTGGACAGACTATCTGCTGTCAGGGCAGTTAAATTGTATTTGGCAATTCGAGATGAAGTAGAAAAAGAAGGAAATGTATTGGGGGTAGGAAGTAATTGTCTGAATGAGTCGTTCCTTTCTGGAACAACACCTTGCCTGGCTTGGAACTGGTTATTTGAATATGACAAGATTTTATGGGCGTGTGAGGGTGATTTGGTTACTCTTCTGAGTGAAGTTTTGTTTTATTATTCAATGAAAAAACCGTTAATGATGACAAACATCTATCCATTTCTTGTGGGAATGGCAGCTCTTAAGCATGAGAAAATTGATAGTTTTCCTGAAATAGAGGACAGTGATAATCATGCGTTAGGTGTACATTGTGGATATTTTGGTTTTTTGCCCCAAAGTTTTTCTGAAAATGGATTTTAAAACCCAAGGTGCTGGAAATTGTAAATGACCATGCCGTTATGCCGGATGCAGAAATGTCTTGCGGCCCTGTGGTTTTGGCAAAGATTCATGCCAATATGAGGAAAATAACAGTTATAGAAGCAGAATTGAAGAGATATGTAGGATATCCTGGTTCGGATTGTAGAAACGGGGCAATTTTCCATTATAAAAACAAGAGTGGGCATAAAATTATGGAAAGTTTGTCTTCTCATCATGCTATTGTGATTCAAGGTGATGTTGCACATCTTATTCAGCAGATGGGAAAGGTTTTTGATATAGAAGTAGAACTGTTTTAGTGAGGGAAATAATAGATGAAACTTAAAGTCGGTGTAATAGGTTGCGGGGGGATTGCCACTGGAAGGCATATTCCGGCGTATATCAATAATCCCAATACAGATTTGGTGGCAGTGTATGATTCGTCTGTAGAAAAGGGAGAGAAAATTGAAGAAGAGTATGGAGTAAAAGCGTATAAGAATCTGAGTGAGATGTTAATGCATCCGGGGCTTGAAGCTGTAAGTGTATGTACGCCGGAAATGACTCATAGAGATATTGTTATCGAGGCATTGAAATCAGGAAAGCATGTTTTATGTGAAAAGCCAATGGCTCTTGACTCAAAACAGGCGGAAGAAATGCTTAAGGTGGCAAAAAAAACCAAAAGGATTCTTATGATCTCGTATAATCAGCGGATTTACGAACCTCATTGGAAAGCAAAAGAGTTGTTAAAACAAGATATAATTGGAAAGCCAATAGCTTTTCGAAGTTTCTTATCGCATGGTGGTCCGGAAATACCGTATATGGAAAGGACTGGGCGATCCGATTTTTTTGACAAAAACGGAGGGAACGGTGGCGTTCTTTTATCGGTAGGCTGTCATCGTATTGATCTGATTCCTTGGATGTTTGAAACGCAGATTACAGAAATTATGACTTTGCAACTGTGTTGGATAAGAAAAATCAAATGGAATACCTATTGATAATGAAGATACCGCTATGTTGCTCCTAAAGTGTCAGAATGGGTTAAGTGGCATGTTATATACAAGTTGGTGTGTGTATGGGTGTAATGATCGTGAAACTCATATTTTTGGTACAGAAGGGGTTATGAAATTGTTTGAAGACCCATGGTCGATTGCAGTTTATAAGAAGAATGGTGAAAAAATATTTTATGATTTAAAAAAATGGGCGGCAAGAGGATCTGAAGGAGCAACGGAGATTATAAACAGATTCATTTCTTGTGTCCTAGAAAAGAAAACACCATTTGTAACGCCGGAAGAAGGAGTGCAGTGCATGAAAGTTCTTGACGCTGCGCGTAGATCGGCTAAGACGGGAACATGGGAAAAAGTATATTAAAAACAGACAAGTTCTGTTTTGATAAAAAAGAAAAGGAGGATGTGTATATGATAACACACAAACAAAGAATTGAAGCTGCATTGGAAGGAAAAATTTTAGATCGCCCGGCATACGCTATGTGGGGGCCACATTTTAATCTAGAAGATAGAAATGTTAAAGATTTTACTGATGCAACTATACGGTATCAGGAAGCCTATGATTTTGATTTTATTAAAGTGATGCCGAATGGAATTTATTTTACGGAAGATTTTGGACAGGTTATTCGTCCGGCAGAAAATTATTTGGATGATACATGGATGAATACACTTCAGTTTGCGATTAAGGATCCTCATGATTGGGCGAAAATAAAAGTGCCGGATTTAAAAAAAGGTGCGCTTGCAAGGGAAATAGAAGTGGTGAAAAGATTGTGTGATCATTATCAAGGGGATGTGCCTGTCCTTCCTACTATTTTTAGTAATATTGTATGGATGGGGGAGATGACAGCAGGACATTATCATCAGGAAGTCATTGTTTCCCAATTTAAACAATCTGAGAAATACGCAAAAATGGGTATGGAAGTAGTTGCTGAGACAAATGAACGACTGATGGAAGCGTTTGTAGATGCAGGTGCCGATGGTTTCTTTCTTGGATATCAAATGGGAATGTATGAAAAAATGGGTAAAGAAATGTATGAGGAATGTGCTGCGAAATATGATCTTAGGAATCTAAATGCAATAAAGATAAAACATGGTTTAATCTTGCACATTTGTGTCATGGCGATAGAAATGATACCGATCAGTTTATGGATTATCCTGTTCAGGCATTTAACTGGCGGATACACATAAAGAACATAGAACGTTAAGAGAAATGAGGGAGATTACGGATAAAGTTTTGATCGGTGGTTTGGATCATGATTTGGGATCCAGTGGCTATCTGTCTATTGGAGATGGTTCTGTCGCTCCGGGAACGACTGATCTTTCTGGATCAGACAGGGAAAAGTAAGCAGGTAATACGGCGGCGCTTAGAAGAAGGAATGAAAGCCGCAGGTCCCAAATTTGTCCTTTCAGGTGGATGCGGATGGAATCATGATGCACTTCACAGATTCCCTCTGGTGCGTGAGGTGATTGATGAGGTGGCAGATGAGATTGCAAAAGGAAAAAATTTTTACGAATAAAATGGAGTAAAACGGAGTGAAGAAATGAGACCAGAGCTATATGGAAAATATATTCAAGTGTTAAAGGAAGAACTTGTTCCGGCACTTGGTTGTACAGAACCGATTGCGGTTGCGTATACAGCGGCATATGCGCGAAACGTATTAGGCGAAGAACCACAGATTATAAAAATTGTATGTAGTGGAAATGTTATTAAAAATGTCAAAGGCGTTACAGTGCCAAACTCTGACGGAATGAAAGGGATTGAAGCCGCTGCGGCTCTGGGGACCGTTGGTGGAGACCACAAAAAGGGATTGGAGGTGCTTAATGGAATAAAAAAGAGCCATATAGATAAAGCGAAACAAATAATAAAAGAAAAAAGAATCTCATGTGAACTCAATGCTGGGGCAGATAAGTTATACATATCTGCCGGGCTGAAAAAGGGAAAAGAGTGCGGTTGTAACAGTAATTGGGAGCCACACGGGCGTGGTAGAAATTCGAAAGAATGAAATAATTGTATGGAAGAAGGATTCGTTGGAGTCTTCTGACAAAAATGAAGAGTGCCTGAAGTATGATAATAGGAATTTTATGGATTTGAATGGCATCTTTGAATTTGTTGATTCGGTAAATTTATCCGATATTAGTGAAGTACTAGAGAGGCAGATTAATTACAATTCTTTAATTGCAGAAGAAGGGATGAATAAGCCGTATGGAATGTGCGTAGGTCGAATTCTGATGGAAAGTTATGGCGATGATTTGAAACATAAAGTAATCGCATATGCCGCAGCTGGAGCTGATGCCAGAATGAGTGGTTGTTCAATGCCTGTAGTAATAAATTCAGGAAGTGGGAATCAAGGAATGGCTGTTTCGATTCCGGTAATTGAATATGCGAAAGAAATACACGCAAGCGAGCAAACATTATATCGCGCACTTGTATTAGCGAATTTGGTATCGATTTATCAAAAAGTCTTTATTGGAAAACTTTCTGCATATTGCGGGGCTGTATCGGCAGCGGCTGGTGCTGTAAGCGGTATAGCGTGGCTTGATGGAGAAAGTGAGGAAATAATCAAAAAGACAATAATCAATACGATATGTACGGTGGGCGGAATGGTTTGCGATGGTGCAAAACCGTCATGTGCATCAAAAGTTGCAGCCGCACTTGGTACAGCTATTTTATCTTTAGAAATGGCAAAAAGAGGAAGTGCTTTTTCGGTTGGGGAGGGGCTTGTGATGGATACAGCAGAAAACACCATAAAAAGTATTGGAAGAATGGCCAGCCAGGGGATGGAAAACACGGATAATATAATTTTGCAGATTATGCTTGGAAATTAGGGGGGATTTGATAATGCCTTTATATATAGTAAGTGTTGATATAGGGACTCAAGGATGTAAGGCGGCTCTGTATGATGAAAATATTAATAAGGTATCATCATCTTTTAGATCTCTTCGATTAATTGGAAATGAGAAAGTGGGGATTTGGCAGGATCCGGAGGAAATATACAAAGCATGTTTGGGGGCCATTCAAGAACTTGCAGAAAAGGAACCGAATGCGATAAATAATGTTGCGGCAATTGGGATAGATGGACAAATGGCCGGAATTATGGGAGTGGATGAAGATGGAAAAGCTGTTACCTCCTATGATTCTTGGCTGGATACACGTTGTCGGAGTTATGCTGAGTATATGCAGAAGGAGTGTGCGAGTGATATTACAAAAATAACTGGCGGTCCCGTTTCGTTTACCCATGGTCCTAAAATATTGTGGTTAAAGAATGAATATCCGGATTTATATAAAAAAGTGTATAAATTTGTGACTATTTCAGCATTCATTACAGGGAAAATTTCTGTATCAAAGGAAGAAAAATATTTCTTTGATTTTACAGGGCTTCAATATTCGGGTTTTGGTGATAATCTTAATAAAAAATGGTCAGATGAATTGTTAAACAATTTTAAAATAGATAAATCCAAAATGGCAAGAATAATCGATCCTTGCGATATAGTTGGATATACGTCGCGAAATTTTGAGAAAATAACGGGGGTGAAAGCGGGTATTCCTGTAATTGCTGGATGCGGTGATACATCGGCATCCATATACGGGGCAGGTGTATTGGAAAAAGGAAATCTTTTGGATTGTGCAGGCACAGCTTCTGTGTTATGTACTTCAACAGATATTTTTTGCCCGATATCGAAAAACAGACAATTACAATGATGCGTGCTCCGATAGATGGTGTGTGGTATCCGATGGCATACATTAATGGAGGCGGGCTTTGTGTTAGGTGGCAAGGGATTGCCTGAAAGGAAGTGGAGAGCTAGAATATGAGGCTTTAGAAAATGCGGCAGAAAAAGAAGAACCAGGATGTAAGGGAATGATAGTGATTCCTCATTTTGGAGGCAGAATTTTACCATATGCACCAGAAATGAGAGGTGGGGTTATTGGTTTGACGTGGAATCAGACAGAAGGTGCAATATATAGAAGTATCATGGAGGGGATCGCATATGAATATGCTGGTTATGTAAAAAGATTTAAAGAAATGTATCCGCAATATTTTTTCGATAAGTTATATACCATGGGAGGCGGAGCAAAATCCAGATTGTTCCGCCAGATTAAAGCAGATGTTCTAGAAACAACAACTTTTATATGTAATGAAGTCGATACAGCATTAAGGGGAACAGCACAGCTTGCCGCAAAAGCCATTGGTGTTTCGATTGAATTTGAAAGGGCGGTGAGGGAAACGGATGTGTGCAAACCAGAATCCAGAGAGAGTTGAAAACTTATAAAGTAATGTTGGAAAGGTATCAGAAAGCAATAAAGATGTTTGAAGATTATTATAAAAGTGAATAAATATGCTTTTTCAAATTAAATACAAACCGGGAAAAGTTCCTTAAAAGAAATATCCCGTTTGTAGATCAGACGATGGCAAGCTTTAATGTATCTTGATAACCGTTTAATATTGCTCTGTCTTCAGATGAAAGAAGGTTATCTGTAATCAGTTGGTCGATGTCTTCAAGTTCAGCAAATCTATAAAAGGCAATGCAATTAAATTTAGAACTATCAATAAGCATATTTACTTTTGCAGCGGAATGAATCATGGCTCTTTTTACTTCTGCTTGTTCAGTGCTTGGTGTAGAAAAACCAGATTCAAAGGAAAATGCGTTAGAAGCAATAAAAGCTTTGTCTACATTGAAAGGTTGCATCATTTTTGCGGCAAATGAACCTGCGGTACAATTGAAGCCTCTTCGGATGATGCGCCCAGCATAATAACTTTTGCGTCAGAATTTTGTTCTAGAAAAGTTGCAATTGCAATATCGTTTGTGATGACGGTGAGTCCGTGCTTGGAAGGAAGCAATTTTGCTAATTCTAGAGTGGTGGTTCCGGTGTCCAATGCTATTGTGTCGCTGTTTTCGATAAGCTGTATTGCATATTTCAGCTATTTTCTTCTTTTCTTCGCTTTTTTGAGATAATTTAAAAATCAGATGTTGGTTCGTAAGTTGCCTTGCTTAATTTTACGGCGCCGCCATGGGTGCGTTTTAATAAGCTTCATTATCTAAGATACGGAGATCGGTTCGGATAGTTGCAGGTGAAAACATTAAAAAAAAAGTCACATAGATCAGGGACGAAAAACTTTGTTTT
>ENA-OQCS01000138-OQCS01000138.1-human-gut-metagenome-genome-assembly--contig:-NODE-138-length-36306-cov-1.897012_pt1 | contig 36306 bp, 54 predicted proteins | sample MGYA00242757_ERZ504575 | MGnify/ENA primary metagenome ERZ504575 (study PRJEB26092, sample SAMD00036297) | human gut metagenome | host: Homo sapiens | study: EMG produced TPA metagenomics assembly of... | reverse complement strand
CTTCCGGTACCAGATCATCGGAGTTCTACGATGGTATAAGCGGTATTTCCTTTGGATTCGCGGAACAGACGCATGATGCGATATTGATTCCAAGTTCGCTGAGGCATTTGGTAATGTAAGCAACAACGCCCGGTGCATCTTTCTGGACAACGACGATCGAGCTGTATTCTCCGGTAAATCAACCTCCACACCATTGATCCGGCACAGGCGGGCTTTTCCGCCACCGAGAGATTCTCCGCGGATCGTCATCTCCTGCCCTTCTTCATTTACCATCAGGATATCGACGGTATTCGGGTGTACGTCGGTTTCTACGTTGTTCGGAATGAAAGAATATTCGATTCCGTTGTCTGTCGCGATCTGGAAGGAATCGCGGATGCGCACGTCATCGGTGGCAAACCCCATAATACCGCCGAGAAGAGCACGGTCCGTACCATGACCATGATAGGTTTTGGCAAAAGATCCATAAAGGGTAAATTCTACTTTTTTAAGCGAACCGGTGAGAAGCTTTCTTGCAAGCAGAGCGATTCTGGCAGCTCCAGCAGTATGGGAGCTGGATGGTCCGATCATATTCGGTCCCATGACATCAAAAACACTGATAAAGGACATAGTAAACCTCCTGTAAAATAATTGTTTCACGCACGTAAAAAGGATTGACGTCTTATTAGTTATATTGTACCATCAACTTATGAGTGAAACAAATTCATAGATTTTATGAAGATGTTGAAAAATTTTCATAATGGAGTTAGAAGATGGAATTACGTCAATTACAGACTTTTATACAGATCGCGCAGATGCAGAGCTTTCCAGAACGGCAGAGATGCTGGGGTATTCGCAGTCGGCAGTGACGGTTCAGATCCGCCAGGCTGGAAACGAACTTGGGAAAAGGCTGTTCGACAGGACAGGAAGAACGTGGTGCTTACCCCGGCAGGGGGAAGAATTTCTGGAGCATGCCAACCGGATCCTTTATGATGTTCATCAGGCGAAAGCATCCATGAATGATGCGGATGAATTGAAAAACCCACTTCACATTGGGACGATCGAGTCTCTGTGTACGGTGAAATTTCCAAAGATCATAAGGAAATTCAGGGAACAGTATCCCAGGGTTTCTATCAGGATCACGGTAGATTCTCCGGAAAAGCTGATCCAGATGATGGAACATAATGAACTGGATATGATCTATATTCTGGATACACCAAGATGGGACAGCAACTGGATTAAGGTGATGGAGAAGGCAGAACCAGTTATGTTTGTGACATCAGTCAGTCACCGGCTGGCAAAAGAAAGAAATTTATTGCTTGATGATCTGCTGAAAGAGTCTTTTTATCTTACAGAGCGCAATGCCAATTACAGGCAGGCACTTGATGGTCAGCTGGCGTTAAGAAGAAAAGAGCTTTCTCCGATGCTGGAGATCAGTGATACTGCATTTATCAAAAAAATGCTGATGCGTGGGGAGGCGTTTCATTCCTGCCACGTTTTGCAGTAGAAGATGATATTGAGAAAAAGAAACTCACACTTTTGGATGTGAAAGATATAGAAATTACGATGTATCGTCAGATTTTCTATCATAAAAATAAGTTCAAGACAAAAGAGATGGAGAAATTTGCAGAGTTTGCACTGGAGGACAACTAAGAGAAAATACGGCTATGGATAAGAAAAATACTGATTTTGGCTTGGATGTATTACGAAAATTTATCTGAAGAGCAGGGAGAGCATAATATTCTACGTCATCTTGCGAAGTCTCAAAAAAGGATTTATACTAAAAATTAGCAGAAAATCATAAGAGGAAAGAAGGAAATAAAAGATGGAAAATTTCACATTTTATGCACCGACTTATTTTGCTTTTGGTAAGGATACAGAAAATGATACCGGAAAGTATGTAAAACGTTTTTGGCGGCAGTCGTGTACTGCTCCATTATGGCGGAGGTTCTGTCATTCGTTCCGGACTTTGGATCGTGTTAAGAAATCTCTGGACGGAGAAGGGGTTTCTTATGTAGAATTAGGCGGCGTAAAGCCAAATCCGAGAAGTGGTCTTGTATATGAAGGAATCGATCTGTGCCGGAAAGAAAAAGTAGATTTTGTACTGGCAGTCGGAGGCGGAAGTACAATTGATTCCGCAAAGGCAATTGCGGCAGGTGCAGTATACGATGGAGATTTCTGGGATTATTATGAAGGAAAGCTTGTCGAGGAAGCACTTCCGATCGGAACAGTTATTACGATTTCAGCTGCAGGAAGTGAAGGATCACCGGACTCTGTTATTACAAAAGAAGAAGGAATGTTCAAAAGAGGGGCAACCGGAGAAGCATTCCGTCCGAAATTCACGATCATGAACCGGCACTTACACAGACACTTCCGGCATATCAGACAGCTTGCGGAATTACAGATATTATGGCACATCTGTATGAGCGTTATCTGACCAATACCGAAGAAGTAGAAGTGACAGACCGTATGATCGAAGGGCTTCTTCTGACGATGATCCATGAAGGACCGAGAGTCATTGCAGACCCGGATAATTATCAGGCAAGAGCAAACATTATGTGGCAGGTATGATGGCACACAATAATTCCTGCGGAGTAGGACGTACACAGGACTGGACAAGCCATAACATCGAGCACGAATTATCTGCATTGTATAACTGCGCGCACGGTGCAGGGCTTGCGGTTGTTATGCCGGCTGTATTTACTTATACACTGGAACACAATGTGATGCGTTTTGCACAGGCTGCAGTCCGTGTCTGGGGCTGTCAGATGGATTTTGCAGATCCAAAGAGAACGGCACTGGAAGGAATTGAGCACTTCGAAACTTTTTAATTTCGATTGGGATGCCAAAGAATTTTGCAGAGCTTGGAGCCAAAGAAGAAGATATTGAAAAGCTGGCGCATACCTGCTGTTATGGAGATGTAAATACTGGTACAGTGGAAGGATTTGCAACTCTTGATCAGAAAGATGTGGAAAATATTTATAAACTGATGGTATTTTAGAAAAAGAAATAGCGGAAAACAGGAAATTTGGAAGAGGGGGTGTGTGACTTAAACTCAAGTCATACACTCCCTCTTTTTGAAACGTCTATTTTCCAACAGGCTATGCATTTTCATAAATCGGTTCGAAATCATCTGCGCTGTGTCCACAGAGCGGGCAGGTGAATTCTTCCGGAAGATTGCTTCCTTCGTATACATAATTGCAGATCTTACAACGCCATCCGATAATCTTCTTATCCTCTTTTTTCTGTTCTGGTTTTGGCTTTACATGTGCCTGATAATCTGCGTAAGTCAGAGGAGAATTGTCACTTAAAGTTTCGCATCGGTTACTTCAGCAATAAAAAGGGTATGTGTTCCAAGATCCTGTCTGGAAACTACTTTTGCGCTGAGAACAGAACATGTCTGCCATCCGTGGTAAGGAACTGCATTTTCATCTGCAGGTGCAGTGATATTTGCGAATTTATCAACATCTCTGCCGGACTGGAAACCGAAATGCCGGATCGTTTCAAAAGAGCAGGTCTGGTCAAGCAGGCTTAACGTAAAAATGCCGCTCTCTTTGATCAGATCACAGGTATAGTTGCTATTCAGCACAGAGATTGCGATTCGTACCGGATTATTCGCAACCTGGATGCAGGTGTTGGTAATACATCCGTTTACTACATTCCCAGAGCGTGTTGCAAGCATAAATACTCCATAAGATAAATTGTAAAGTGCTTTTTTATCCATATGACATTCCTCCTGACTTTTAAACTCAATAATAAGAATCATTACTATAATTAAAGAATACATGATAAAAGAAAAATTGTCAATTACAAAATCAAGATTTCCGGAAAATCAGAATCACAAAAAATGTGATGATTTCCGATCCTAAGAAAGAAAGCCAGATTCCATTCAGCCCCAGAATCTGTGAGAACAGAATCGCACAGAAAGCAATTGCGATAATGCCGCGCATAACAGAACCAAGGACGGCAGGAAGTGCCCGGTCGATTGCGGAAAATAGGCAACCAGCACAATATTGATACCGGCGACTAAAAAGCCCAGGAAATAAAGCCTAAGACCAGTATGGGCGTAAGCAAGCAGCTGGAGATTATGTTCGCTGTTAAAGATACTGATAAAGGTATCCGTAATCCGTAGATCAGTACAACGATCACAAGCTCGATCAGAAGTGCTGCAGCAAGAGACCAGTTGAGAAATTTACGGACTAGATCATGTTCACCCTTTCCATAACTCTGGCTGATCAGCGGCTGTGCACCCTGGGCAAGTCCGTTTAGGATCGCCATTGCGACCAGTGAAATATTTGCAACTACGCCGTAGGCTGCGATCCCGATATTTCCCGCAATGCGCAGAATCAGCATGTTAAATATAATCGTAATGACAGCGGAAGAAATTTCAGCAAAAAATGCAGAAACACCAAGCTGGAGCATCTGATGATCCGGCGAAGAGAGGGTTTGCGCCAGTGAAACTCTACATGGTTATTCTTTCCAAGATAATGTGTCGAACATACCAGCATCGTCACAACCGGTGAAAGAGCGGTTGCAAGTGCAGCCCCCAGAAATCCAAGATTCAAAGGGAACATGAAAATATAGTCAAATAAAATATTAAAGAGCTTCCGGAAATGGAACCGATCATGGCGATAGAAGTCGCATGGTCATTCCTCGCAAATGCCGTGAAGGTATAGTTTGACATAAAAAACGGGGTAAATAGCAGGACGATACGCATATAATTACGTCCAAGCCGGATGAGCCCGGCATCTGCCCCTAAAAGTGCAAGTGCTTTATGCGGAATGAAGATTCCGGTGAGCATAAAAGGAATGCTGCATATGAGACACCAGAAGATGGACTGGGTAAAATAGTAGTCCGAAGGTGAACCTTTGGCTGTGCTGATATTGTATCGTGTGGCGGAGCCGATTCCGATCATCGAACCGATTGCGAAGACCAGACCGAACACCGGCAGGATCAGATTCAGGGCAGCAAGTCCATCTGCACCGCATTTGTAAGAGATAAAAAGGTATCTGCCAGAATGTAGACGGAGACACCGATCATTCCGGAAATACTCTGGGAAATGTATTTTAAAAATTTATGAAACATGTTTTTGAATTCCTCGTCTTTCTTAAAGCCAAATTAAATGAAATAACCATCTGTACCAGCCTGGTAATAAGCGGACTTTGATATCTCCATATAAGAATAGCATAAACATACTGGTTTGTCGAAAAAATAATCTTGCAATTACTGCGTTACCGTGCTATAGTAAGTTTTGTAAAACCAAATAATGCTTCAGGGCGGGGCGAAATTCCCCACCGGCGGTAAAGCCCGCGAGCCGTAAGGTATGAACTGGTGAGATTCCAGTGCCGACAGTAAGTCTGGATGGAAGAAGTTGAATCGTTGCTGATAGAAGCGGATTCTATCATATATGCAGGAATAAAAAGTAAAACGCTCTGGAATGGGAATCATTCCAGAGTTTTTATTTTTCGGAAAATAAAATGCCGGGTCAGGATTCGATAAGAAAATGGTATTTCCGGAAAGTTTGACAGAGCGTACAGCGATATAACTGAGAAAGAAAGCCCTGACAGGTAAGAGAATCTGTCAGGGTTTTTCCGGGAGAGATGAGAAAGGAGAAAAAATGACAGATGAATTTTACATGCGCCGTGCAATTGAACTGGCAAAAAAAGGACGTGGATGGACAAATCCAAACCCGATGGTTGGTGCCGTGATCGTAAAGAATGGAAGTATTATCGGGGAAGGGTATCACGAAAAATGTGGTGAGCTTCATGCAGAACGGAACGCAATCGCATCCCTGACAGAAAGCGCCGAGGGAGCAACACTTTATGTGACGCTGGAGCCGTGCTGTCATTATGGGAAGACACCACCGTGTACGGAAGCGATTCTGGAACAGAAGATCGCACGGGTTGTGATCGGATCGAGAGATCCGAATCCGAAAGTGTCCGGCAAAGGAGCAAAGATTTTGCGCGAGGCAGGTGTCCGGGTGGAAGAGGATTTCCTGCGCGAAGAATGTGATGCGTTAAATCCGGTCTTTTTCCACTATATCACAACAGGACTGCCATATGTAGTTATGAAATATGCAATGACGGCAGACGGAAAGATTGCGACAAAAACAGGAGCATCAAAATGGATATCCGGTGAGGAAGCAAGAAATCTGGTACATGAGATGCGCCATGACTATATGGGAATCATGGCAGGAATAGGAACGGTTCTGGCAGACGATCCGATGCTGAATGTGCGTCTGGAGGGAAAGAAAAGTCCGGTCAGAATTATCTGTGACAGTATGCTCAGGATTCCGTTGGACAATCAGATCTGCCAGACAGCAGGGAGATACCGGACGATCGTTGCATATGCCGGTGAAAAGGGGAATGCGATTTATTTAGAAGAGAAAAAACGCAGTCTTGAAAAGCTTGGAGTCGTGCTTCTCAGAGTTCCTTCGGAAAAGGGGGAGATCAATCTGCAGCTTCTGATGAGAAAGCTTGGAGAGCTGGGAATTGACAGTGTACTTATTGAAGGCGGTGGAACTTTAAATGAGGATGCCCTGCAATCCGGTATCGTAAATGAGGTGAAAGCCTTTATCGCACCGAAAATTTTTGGCGGAAGAGGCGGAAAGACTCCGGTGGAAGGCTTTGGAGTTGAGAAAGTAGACGATGCCATAAAGCTACAGCTTACGAGAATCTCGCAGGTTGGAGAAGATATTCTGGCAGAGTATAAGGTTTTGGAGGAAATGTAAATGTTTACAGGAATTGTAGAAGAAACCGGATCCATCCGGTCACTCCGACTTTCTGGATCATCCGGGAAGATTGCGATTCGGGCAAAAAAGTACTCGGTGGAACCAGGATCGGAGACAGTATTGCGGTAAATGGTGTCTGCCTGACGGTGGTTTCCCTGGAAAAGATGGATTACCGCAGATGTGATGGCGGAGACGGTGCGAAGAACCAACCTCGGTGACACAAAGATCGGTGAAAAAGTGAATCTGGAACGCGCGATGGCGGCAGATGGCAGATTCGGCGGACATATCGTTGCAGGGCATATTGATGGGACCGGAATGATTGAAGAACTCAGAAAGGAAGAAAATGCAGTATGGGTAAAAATCCGGACAACGCCGGAGATTCTGGAACTGATCGTAGAAAAAGGTTCAATCTGTATTGATGGAATCAGTCTGACAGTGGCAGAAGTAAATGAAAAAAGCTTTCAGGTATCAGTCATTCCTCATACCGGAGAGGAAACCACGCTGCTGAAGAAAAAAGCTGGGGACAGGGTGAATCTGGAAAATGATATTGTAGGGAAGTATATTAAAAAGTTTCTTACACCATCGGAACCGGCTGGAAAATGTGGAGGACTTACCATGGAATTATTAGAGGAGTATGGAATTTGATGCGAAGAAATTCCGGGATTGAAATGGAGAGTACAAAGAAGAACAGGATAAAAATGAGTTATGATCGGACAGGAGGAAGTAACAAATGGAGAAACAGTATCAATACAATAGCGTAGAAGAGGCACTTGAAGAATTACGCCAGGGAAGGATCGTTCTGGTAACGGATGATCGGACCGGGAAAATGAAGGGGATATGATCTGCGCGGCGGAATTTGCAACCCAGGAGAATATCAATTTATGGCATGCATGCGAAAGGCTGATCTGCACACCGATGAGTGCAGCGCTGGCCGGACAGCTTGGGCTGCCACAGATGGTTTCTGAAAATACAGATAACCATTCGACTGCATTTACGGTATCCGTTGACCATGTGGATACGACAACGGGAATTTCAGCAGCAGAGCGCGGATATACCATGCGTAGCCTGACAGAAGAAGGAACAAAACCACAGGACCTTCGAAGACCGGGGCATGTATTTCCGCTGGTGGCAAGGCATGGAGGTGTGCTGGTAAGAAATGGTCATACCGAGCAACGGTTGATCTGATGCGTCTTGCCGGACTGAAAGAATGTGGAATCTGCTGTGAGATCATGGAAGAGGACGGAACGATGATGCGGACAGAGAATCTCTGGAAGCTGGCGAAGAAGTACGACCTGAAATTTATTACGATTAAAGATCTGCAGGATTACTGCAGAATCCATGAAAAACATGTCGTGCGGGAAGCATGTGCAAAGATGCCAACCCAGTATGGAGAATTTCAGATCTATGGGTATGTGAATGACATTACCGGTGAACATCATGTGGCACTGGTGAAAGGTGAGATTGGTGATGGGGAAGACGTTCTGTGCCGTGTACATTCCGAGTGCCTGACCGGCGATACTTTCGGATCTCTCCGGTGCGATTGTGGAAAACAGCTGCAGTCGGCGATGAAGCAGATTGAGAGAGAAGGAAGAGGAGTTCTTCTGTATATGCGACAGGAGGGAAGGGGAATCGGTCTGATCAACAAGCTGAAAGCGTATGAACTTCAGGAACAGGGATACGATACCGTGGAAGCCAACATCCGTCTGGGATTTGCACCGGATCTTAGGGAATACTGGGTAGGGGCTCAGATTCTATCGGATCTGGGAGTAAAATCACTCCGGCTTCTTACAAATAATCCGGAGAAGGTATATGGACTTTCCGGTTTCGGGCTTGCAATCCATGAGAGAGTACCGATTGAAATAGCACCGCAGAAATTTGATGCATTTTATATGAAGACGAAGCAGGAAAAGATGGGACATATCTTTAAAGAAATCAAATTTCAGTAAAAAGAGAATAAACAGTATTTATCATAGAAGAAACGCTTTAATTACAGGAGGAAAAAAACATGAAACAAATCAACGTATTAGAAGGAAAAGTAGTAGCACCAGAAGGAATGAAAGTAGGAATTGTTGCTTCAAGATTTAATGAGATTATTGTTAATAAACTACTTGGTGGTGCGGTAGACGGGCTGGTACGCCATGGCGTGGAAGATGAAAACATAACGGCAGCATGGGTACCTGGAGCATTTGAGATTCCGACAGCAGCTTCTAAAATGGCGGCATCCGGAAAGTATGATGCGGTGATCTGTGTGGGAGCAGTGATCCGTGGAGACACAACGCATTATGATTATGTCTGCAATGAGGTATCCAAAGGGATCGCACAGGTCGGACTTGCAACCGGAGTGCCGGTATTATTTGGTGTGATCACGACTGAAAATATCGAACAGGCAATTTCAAGAGCCGGAAGTAAAGGTGGAAATAAGGGATATGATTGTGCGCTTTCTGCAATCGAAATGGTTAATCTTCTGAGACAGATGTAATTTCCGGCTGTCGATTATAAAAAATCCCGTTTTCTGGCAGAAAAAAGGGCAGATGCCGGGATTTACTGGACATTTATGCAGGAAAAGGTATCCTATCTGATAGGAGAAATCTGTAAAAGAAATAGTAAAGTTTCATTTCAGAGATAATGAAGGAGAAAATGAATTATGTATACAGCATCATCTGAGAGATATGATACCATGGTATATAACCGTTGTGGGAAAAGTGGGCTTTTACTGCCGGCAGTTTCTTTAGGACTCTGGCACAATTTTGGAACCAATGCGGATCCGGAGAATATGAAGGCAATGTGCAGGACAGCATTTGATCTGGGAATCACCCATTTTGATCTTGCGAATAACTATGGACCGGAATACGGAAGTGCTGAGACGAATTTTGGAAAGATTTTAAAAGAAGACTTTGCACCATACAGGGACGAGATGATCATCAGCACCAAGCAGGCTATGATATGTGGCCGGGACCTTACGGGAACTGGGGAAGCAGGAAGTATCTGATCGCAAGCCTTGACCAGAGCCTGAAGAGAATGGGGCTGGATTATGTAGATATTTCTATCATCACAGAATGGATCCGAATACTCCGCTGGAAGAAACGATGGGTGCACTGGATTCCATCGTAAAGAGTGGAAAGGCACTTTATGTCGGAATTTCTAATTATGATGGTCCGACAATGGTACGTGCAGCGGAGATTCTGAAGATCTGAAATGTCCGTTTGTCATTAACCAGAACCGGTATTCCATTTTTGACCGGACGATTGAACAGAACGGTCTGAAAAAGACGGCGAACCAGATGGGAAAAGGAATCATTGCATTTAGTCCGCTGGCACAGGGGCTTCTGACAGATAAATATCTGCACGGAATACCGTCAGACAGCCGGATTGCTGTGGATGGAAGATTTCTACATGCCGATGCATTGACGAAAGAAAAGCTTGCGCAGATCGAGGCTCTGAATAAGATGGCAGGTGAGAGAGGACAGTCTCTTGCACAGATGGCACTGAGCTGGATCCTGAAAGATGAGGATGTGACCAGTGTGCTGATCGGAGCGTCCAGACCGGAGCAGATCATTCAGAATGTGGAGATTGTGCAGAATACGAAGTTCACCCGGGAAGAACTGAAAAAGATCGATCAGATCAGCAGGGGCGATCTGTAAGTGAAACCTGCGCGAAGAAATTATTTGCAAAGGATGCAAAGAAAATATTGAATAAATGATTGACAGGAAGCAGCCATTGTGTTAATATAGTTCATGGTTGCTTCAGCAATCAACAATTTCATATAGGGGATTGGTCAAATGGTATGACAGGAGTCTCCAAAACTCTTAGCGGCAGTTCGATTCTGTCATCCCCTGTAACTTGAAGGACTCAGTTTGAGTCCTTTTTTTATCTAATGGACCAAGTGCGGAATGGTGATAGCGCAAGTCCAAATCAACTCTTCATTTCCAAAAACAAAATAACCATCCCACCATATATATATTCGACATAGTCACTATACATAGTGCATAAAAATGAAAGAAAATAATTGTAAAAAATGCCAAAAATTCAACTGTACAAAAGCACAAAATCCGTCAAAAAAGAATCTCGAATGCTACAAACTAAAAAAAGTGTCAAAAAATAGAAGTAAAAACAGCTAAAGAAAATAAAAGAAAAATAGATGAAGATAGTGAAATAGATAAAAAAATTGGTTTTTTTACTGTACAATCTACAAAAGCTGAAAATATTGACAAAGAAAAAGTGTGAGCGTAATATAAGCATGACTTAGAGGACACTCTAAAAAGTACTCTAAAATAAGAATAAAATAAAACGAAAAGGGAGGGAGCGATACGGAACATTTAACAGAGACTCTGTTAGAAGAGCTGAACTGCGAGACGGTGTTTACGATCCCGATATTCGGCGGAATACCGGTAAAAGAGTCGGTCGTAGTTACCTGGATCATCATGGCGGTAATCGTAGGACTTTGTATCATATTTGTCCGAAGCTTGAGCGTCGAAAATCCGGGAAAGGTTCAGCTTTTATTGGAATCCGCAATAGGAAAAGGACTGGACTTCTTTGAAGACATCATGGGAAAAGAAAACAGGAAATATATTCCGTATCTGATTACAGTGCTTATCTATATTGGGATAGCCAATATCATTGGTCTGTTCGGATTTAAGTCACCGACAAAAGACCTCAATGTAACAGCAGCACTTGCAATCATGAGTATGTGCCTGATTGAATTTTCCGGAATCCGGAAGAATGGATTTAAGCATTGGGCGGCGCATTTTGCAAAGCCGGTACCATTCGTAGCACCAATTATGGTTCTGGAGATTGTGATCAGACCATTATCACTTTGCATGCGTCTGTTCGGTAATGTATTGGGAGCGTTTGTTATCATGGAGCTTTTAAAAGCAGTGGCTCCGGTTCTTATCCCGATACCATTTAGTTTTTACTTCGATATTTTCGATGGATTCCTGCAGGCATATGTATTCGTATTCCTGACAGCACTTTTCATGAATGAGGAGCAGGAATAATCCCGAAATGACAGAAGAAACACAAATCTATAAGAAAAAAGGAGATTAAGATTATGTTAGTAGCAATTGGAGCAGCAGTAGCAGTTTTAACAGGTTTAGGAGCAGGACTTGGAATCAGCCTTGCAACAGGTAAAGCAGTAGATGCGATCGCAAGACAGCCGGAAGCAGAAAGCAAGATCAGCAAGAACCTGATCCTTGGTTGTGCACTTGCAGAGGCAACCGCTATTTACGGTTTCATTATCGGACTTCTTATCATCTTAATGCTGAAATAAGAAAAGTAAAATGAAGAAAGGCAGGTGGGACAGGTGATACAGTTTAATGTAAGCCTTCTCTTTACGATCATCAACCTGATTGTCTTTTATCTTTTGCTGAAAAAATTCTTATTCAAACCAGTAATGGGAATTATGGAAAAACGTGAAAAAATGATTGCTGACGGACTGAAAAATGCCAGTGATAGTCAGGAAGAAGCGGCGAGACTGAAAGCGGAATATGAAAAGGCTCTGGAAGGAGCAAAGGCAGAATCCATTCAGATCGTGGAAAAAGCTAAGAAAACTGCAGCCGGAGAATCAGAGCGTATCCTTCAGGAAGCCAATACGGAAGCCGTAGGAATCCTGAAAGATGCCAGAAAGACGATTGAAAATGAACGCAAACAGACCATGAATGATCTGCAAAGTGAGATCGCAGGACTGGCAATGCAGGCAGCACGTAAGATTGTGGATGACACAAAAGGAAATCAGGATATATATGATCAGTTTCTGAAAGGTGCAGGTGATGCTCATGTCAATGAAGAGGTTAAATAAAGAGTATTGCTGTAGCCTTCGGCAAAACAGTATGCACATGTTTTATATGAGCTTGGAATTTCAAAAGAAGCGGTAGGAGAGACTGAAAGGCTTTTTGAAGAAGTACCGGTGCTTGAAGAAACATTTGCAAGTCCGGTGGTACCGATGCGGGAAAAATTAAGTTCGATCGACAAGATTTTCCCGGAAGAAATAAAAAACTTTCTCAAGGTTGTATGCCGTAATCAGAGAATGAGCGAGATCAGTCAGATTCTTTTTGCTTATGACAGATACTGTAAAATGCAGGAAGGAATCCAGATGGCAACGCTTACCTGTGTGGAAGCACCAGATGAAAAGCGGCTTGAGAAATCAGAGAATTTCTTTGTGAGAAGTACCATAAGACAGATGTGAAGATTGAGATAGTCAAAGATCCGGCATTACTTGGCGGATTTATCTTAAAGACCGGTGATGATGAATATGACTGGAGTCTGAAAGGAAGATTATCGAGATTAGAGCAAAAATTGACCTGGAGGTGAACAAAGTGAGTTCAATTAGCTCAGATGAAATTATTTCTATTCTGAAAAATGAAATAGAGAACTTTGATCAGATCAGTAAAGACAGCGAGGTCGGTACGGTTGTCTCTGTCGGTGACGGAATTGCAAATATCTATGGAATAGAGCATGCAATGTACGGAGAAATCGTGACATTTGAAAATGGACTGAAAGGTATGGTTCAGGACATTCAGAAAGATACGATCGGCTGCATCCTGTTCGGATCAGATGTAGAGATCAAAGAAGGTACGAAAGTGATGCGTACCAAAAAGAAAGCCGGAGTACCGGTTGGCGATAAATTTATCGGACGTGTCGTAAATGCACTTGGAGCTCCGATTGACGGAGCGGGAGAAATCGAAGCAGAAGATTACAGACCGATTGAAAATGAAGCACCAGGAATTGTAGACCGTAAATCCGTCAGCGTTCCAATGGAAACAGGAATCCTTCTATCGATTCTATGTTCCCGATCGGACGTGGACAGAGAGAGTTGATCATTGGAGACCGTCAGACAGGAAAAACTTCCATTGCTACAGACACGATTTTGAATCAGAAGGGTAAGGATGTCATCTGTATCTATGTAGCAATCGGTCAGAAAGCATCAACGATCGCAAAGGTTGTCAATACTTTTAAAAACGGCGGCGCAATGGATTACACCATCGTAGTAGCATCAACAGCAAGTGACTGTGCACCGCTTCAGTATATTGCACCATATGCAGGAACCGCGATCGCAGAACATTTCATGCATAAAGGAAAAGATGTCCTGATCGTTTACGATGATCTTTCAAAGCACGCAGTTGCATATCGTGCGCTGTCCCTGCTTCTTGGACGTTCACCGGGACGTGAAGCTTATCCTGGAGATGTTTTCTATCTGCATTCAAGACTGCTTGAGAGATCAAGCCGTTTAAGTGATGAAATGGGAGGCGGTTCGATCACAGCACTTCCAATCATCGAGACACAGGCAGGAGATGTATCTGCATACATTCCGACCAACGTCATTTCCATTACAGATGGACAGATCTTCCTGGAAAGTGATCTGTTCTTCTCAGGAATGAGACCGGCGGTTAACGTAGGTCTTTCCGTATCCCGTGTTGGTGGTGCAGCACAGACAAAGGCAATGAAGAAGGCAGCCGGAAGTATCCGTATCGATCTTGCACAGTATCGTGAGATGGAAGTATTCACACAGTTCAGTTCCGATCTGGATGCAGCAACAAAGGAACAGCTGGAATATGGATCTGGTCTGATGGAACTTCTGAAACAGCCACTCGGACATCCAATGTCCATGCATGAGATGGTCATCACCCTCTGCGCAGCACGAAATAAGTGCTTCTGGGAATTCCGGTAAAGAGGTTAAGAATTCCAGATGGATATGCTGAATTATTTGCAACAGTTCATCCGGAAATCAGTGAAGAGATTGAGCAGACAAAGGCTCTGTCCGATGAACTGGCTGCAAAGATTGTGGAAACAGCGAAGGAATTCAAAGACAGCAGGTGTTAATATGGCAAATATCAGAGAAATACAGACTCGAATCAACAGCGTCAAAGATACGATGAAGATCACGAACGCCATGTATATGATCTCGTCTACCAAGATGAGACAGGCGAAGAAAAAGCTGACAGATTCAGAGCCGTACTTTTACGGACTTCAGGGAGAGATTTCCAGAATCCTGAGGCATATTCCTGAGATCGAGCACCGGTATTTTGATGTGCGGGAAGAGATTCCAAAAGAGAAACGAAAGATAGGTTCCATTGTCATTACTGCGGATAAAGGACTTGCAGGAGCTTACAACCACAACATTGTCAAGGTGGAGGATGAGATCCTGGAGGAACCGGGAGAGCATAAGCTGTTCGTAGTCGGTGAGCTTGGCAGACACTATTATGCGAATAAGGGTGTGGAAATTGACACCAATTTCCTCTATACTGTGCAGAAACCGACCATGCACAGGGCAAGAGATATCGCGGAAGTGATTCTTTCCCAGTATGGGAGAGGTGAACTGGACGAGGTCTACATCGTTTACACCAGAATGGAAAATTCGATGCTGACAACGGTTGAAAAAATGAAGATCCTGCCGCTTGAGAGATCTTCATTTAATGAAATGAAAATGCCGCTTAACATCCATAGAGAGGCGATCGCGCTTTATCCATCAGCAGAGGCGGTTCTGGACAGCATCGTACCAAACTACGTGGTTGGTATGATCTATGGATGTCTGGTAGAGGCATATGCAAGCGAACACAATGCGCGAATGACAGCAATGCAATCAGCAACAGACAGCGCGCAGGAAATCATCAAAGATCTTTCTATTATATATAACAGGGCAAGGCAGGCTGCGATCACACAGGAAATTACTGAGGTTTGTGCAGGCGCCAAAGCCCAGAAACGGAAAAGGAAGTGAAAACAGGTATGAATAAAGGACGTATTGTACAGGTCATGGGACCAGTTGTTGACGTTGTATTTGAAGACGGAAATCTGCCGCGCATCAAAGATGCCCTGCAGGTGGAGAACAACGGAAAAACCTGTATTATGGAAGTTGCGCAGCATCTGGGAAATGATGAGGTTCGTTGTCTGATGCTGGCAGCAAGTGAAGGACTTGCAAGGACATGGAAGTAACCGCTACCGGTTCTGGAATTAAAGTACCGGTTGGAGAGCAGACCCTTGGACGTCTGTTCAACGTACTTGGAGAAACCATCGACAATGGCGAAGAAATCAAAGAAGATACCGAACACTGGGTGATCCACAGAGATCCGCCGTCATTTGAAGACCAGAGCCCGGTTGTAGAAATCCTGGAAACCGGAATCAAGGTTATCGACCTGCTTGCACCTTATGCAAAAGGTGGTAAGATCGGTCTGTTCGGCGGTGCCGGTGTAGGTAAGACTGTACTGATCCAGGAACTGATCCGTAACGTAGCCACAGAGCACGGCGGATATTCCATCTTTACCGGTGTTGGAGAACGTTCCCGTGAAGGTAACGACCTCTGGACAGAAATGAAAGCATCCGGAGTTCTGGATAAGACAGCCTTAGTGTTTGGTCAGATGAACGAACCACCTGGAGCACGTATGCGTGTCGCTGAGACAGGACTTACAATGGCTGAATATTTCCGTGATAAAGAACATCAGAATGTGCTTCTTTTCATTGATAATATTTTCCGTTTTACACAGGCAGGTTCCGAAGTATCCGCACTTCTTGGACGTATGCCATCAGCCGTAGGTTATCAGCCGACACTAGCAACTGAAATGGGTGAACTGCAGGAGAGAATCGCATCTACAAAGAATGGTTCTGTCACATCCGTACAGGCTGTTTATGTCCCTGCCGATGACCTTACAGACCCGGCTCCGGCAACTACATTTGCTCATCTGGATGCAACAACCGTACTCTCCCGTAAGGTTGTAGAACAGGGTATTTACCCGGCAGTTGATCCACTGGAATCTAACTCCCGTATTCTGGAGGCAGATATTGTCGGAGAAGAACATTATGAAGTTGCAAACCGTGTAACAGAGGTTCTGCAGAAATACAAAGAGCTGCAGGATATCATCGCAATTCTTGGTATGGAAGAGCTTTCCGATGAAGACAAGGCAACGGTTATGAGAGCAAGAAAGATTCAGAAATTCCTCTCCCAGCCATTCTTCGTTGCAGAGACATTTACCGGAGTTCCGGGAAAATATGTACCTCTGAAAGAGACGATCCGAGGATTTAAGATGATCCTCGACGGAGAAATGGATGAGTATCCGGAGAATGCATTCTTCAATGTAGGAACGATTGATGAAGTCATCGAGAAGGCAAAGGCTGAAAAAGCAGAATAGAGGTGCCAGGTATGGATACATTTGGACTTAAAATCATTTCCAGTGACCGGGTATTCTATGAAGGACGTTGCAGAAAGATGATCGTGCCGGTACCGACGGCGGTGGAATGGAAATTCTTCCGCACCATGAAAATATGGTGATCGCTGTGGTGATCGGTGAGGCAATGCTTCAGTTTGAAGAAGGCGAATGGGTGAACCTTGCGGTCGGAGCCGGATTCCTTGAGATCGTTAACAACCGTGTGACGATGCTGGTGCAGACGGCAGAGAAACCGGAGGATATCGATGCCAGACTTGCCCAGGAGCAGATGGAGTATGCAGAAGAAAAGCTTCGCCAGAAACAGAGTATACAGGAATATTACCGGACACAGGCTTCGCTTTCAAGGGCGATGAACCGGTTGAAGGTGTCGAAGCGAAAAAAATGGTAAATAGGAAACAAATTTATGTGGAAGCGCGTAATCTACTACAGATTGCGCGCTTTTTCAATACGGAATTTTTTGACAAAATTTATTGGGAAAATGGTACAATCTTTTACAAAATAAAAGTTCCGATACAGGGTAGTTTGTGGTAGAATATATAACAGTGTGCGTGTACTGAGAAAAAGGATTTTGAGGTGTTCAAATAGAGTGTATTTCATCATAGAAGGAGCAAAACGTGGAAAAAGAAGAGCTTACGCAATTATTTAATTTCTTTCGGGAGATTGATAAGGAAAAATTTATTGGAAGGCAGACATATCTGACGGATGGGGTGCGTAAGGAGAATGACGCGGAGCATGCGTGGCATATGGCAATCATGACGGTTCTGCTTGCGGGATATGCCAATGAGAAGATCGATGTTCTTAAGACAGTGACGATGCTTTTGATCCATGATATTGTAGAAATTGATGCGGGGGATACCTATGCCTATGATGAAAATGCGAAGAAGACGCAGAGGGAACGGGAAGTGAAGGCTGCGGGACCGGATTTTCGGACTTCTTCCGGAAAAGCAGGGAAAGGAATTTCGGGCGCTCTGGGAGGAATTTGAGGCACAGGAGACTTCTGAGTCGAAGTTTGCCCGGACGATGGACAATATCCAGCCGATCATGTTAAATGCGGCTACAGACGGCAAAGCGTGGAGGAACACGATGTTCATATTGAACAGATCCTGAACCGTAACCGGAATACGGCAAAAGGCTCAGAAGCGATCTGGGAGTATGCGAAAGAAGAATTCTTAAGACCGAATCTGGAAAATGGCAAGATAAAAAAATAACATAAAAAAAACAAAAATCCCCCTTTTCATTTTCGTGAATATGGGGTATCATATACTACAGAGCGCAAAATATAGTGGAGAAACTTAAAAGTGACACTATATTTTGTGGAGCGATGGAACAAAGTTAGGAGAAAGTTGGGATGGATTTGGAAGTAAAGACGAGAGTAATCAAAAGAAACGGTGAGGAAGTAGACTTCCGGCTGGAGAAGATTGTGAATGCGATCAAAAAAGCGAATGAAGAGGTTGAGAACATCCACAGGATGAATGACTTTCAGATCATTGCAATTGCGGAGAAGATTGCACAGCAGGCAGAGGAATTTACGCATGCAGTGAATGTGGAGGACATCCAGGATATGTTGAGACCGGCATTATGGAGATGCGTGGTTATGAGGTTGCCCAGAAGTATGTCCGCTATCGCTATAAGAGAGAATTAACCAGAAAGTCGAATACAACGGATAACGGAATTCTTGCATTGATCGATCATATGAACGAGGAAGTAAAGCAGGAGAACTCCAATAAGAATCCTGTGATCAACTCTACACAGAGAGATTACATGGCAGGAGAGGTCAGCAAGGACCTTACTAAGAGAGTCCTTCTTCCGGAGGAAATCGTCCGTGCACACGAAGAAGGAATCATTCATTTTCATGATATGGACTATTTTGCGCAGAAAGAGCACAACTGTGATTTGATCAACCTGGAGGATATGCTCCAGAACGGAACTGTCATCAGCGAGACGATGATCGAGAAACCACATAGTTTCTTTACCGCGTGTAATGTGACCACACAGATCGTTGCACAGGTTGCAAGTAACCAGTATGGCGGACAGTCATTTACGCTGTCACATCTTGCACCATTCGTAGATGTAAGCCGTCAGAAGCTCCGCAAGAGTGTCATTGAAGAAAGAATAGAATCCGGAGAGGTTCTGGATGATGCGATCATCGACAAGATCACAGAGAGAAGGCTTCGTACCGAAGTACAGAGCGGAATCCAGACGATCCAGTATCAGCTGATTACACTGATGACCTGTAACGGACAGGCACCTTTTGTAACGGTATTCATGTATCTGGATGAGGTTCCGGAAGGAAGAACCAGGGATGACCTTGCGATGATCATCGAAGAAGTGATGAAGCAGCGTATGCAGGGTGTTAAGAATGAAAAAGGTGTATGGATCACACCGGCGTTCCCGAAGCTGATCTATGTACTGGATGAAGATAATATTACCGAGGATTCCAAATACTGGTATCTGACTGAGCTGGCTGCAAAATGTACGGCAAAGCGTATGGTGCCGGATTATATTTCTGCAAAGATCATGAAAGAACTGAAAAACGGAGATGTTTATCCGTGCATGGGGTGCCGCTCATTCCTTACCGTAGAAGATTCTCAGAGAAATGCAGACGGAAGTCATAAGTTCTATGGACGTTTCAATCAGGGGGTTGTAACAATCAACCTGGTTGACGTGGCATGTTCAGCAGAGGGCAATATGGAACGTTTCTGGGAAATCCTGGATGAGAGACTGGAGCTTTGCCACAGAGCACTCCGGTGCAGACATGAACGCCTTCTCGGAACCGTTTCAGATGTTGCACCGATCCTGTGGCAGAACGGGGCACTTGCCCGTCTGAAAAAGGGTGAGACGATTGACAAGCTGTTATTTGATGGATATTCTACCATTTCTCTTGGCTATGCAGGACTTTATGAGATGTGTATGCGGATGCTTGGCAAATCCCATACAGATCCGGAGGCGAAGCATTTGCACTGGCAGTTATGCAGCGCCTGAATGATAAATGTAAAGAATGGAAAGAAGCAGAAAATATCAGCTATTCCGTATACGGCACACCGATGGAATCTACCACATACAAGTTTGCGAAATGTCTGCAGAAGCGTTTCGGAATCATTCCGGGCGTTACAGATAAGAACTATATTACCAACAGTTATCATGTACATGTTACCGAAAAAATTGATGCGTTCAGCAAATTGAAATTTGAATCGGAATTTCAGAAGCTTTCACCGGGTGGGGCGATCAGCTATATCGAAGTACCGAATATGCAGACCAATATTCCGGCGGTACTTTCCGTATTACAGTACATTTATGAGAATATCATGTATGCAGAGCTGAATACCAAGAGTGATTTCTGTGAAGTCTGCGGTTATGACGGAGAGATTAAGATCATCGAGGACGAGACCGGAAAGCTGGTATGGGAATGCCCGAACTGTGGCAACCGGGATCAGGATAAGCTCTTTGTAGCGAGAAGAACCTGCGGATATATCGGAACCCAGTTCTGGAATCAGGGAAGGACCCAGGAGATTAAGGACAGGGTACTGCATCTGTAAGGATGGAAATGTTTTTGAAAAAATAGTGAGAAGATATAATAAAGGACACGGTTTTCGCTTGGCGAAGCCGTGTCCTTTATTATAAATTATTTAAAATTAATTGGATAAACGTCTTTTATCAAACCATCCTGGTCATAAGAAAAATAGATTTTTTCGACCATTTCTTCTTTATTGATCTTAAAAGTCACAAGAACTGTTTCAGAATCATCTGTTTTGGAATCAAGTGAAATATCTTTTACCGTTATTTTTGTATTATTATAAGCTGCTTCGGACAGATAGGTCTGACCATAGGTTGAAATAAAATATTCTAATCGTCCCGTTTCAAAGTATTTTCCTACAAGTTTGTTCCAGTTTTCGAGAATTTTCTCAGAATTGGCGAAAGCATCATCAGAATTTGCATCAGTATTTTCACCGATTACATTAGAAGCATCCTGAGAGTATAATTCTTCATTTGGCGCAGTAAACATTGCAGTAATTACTGCTTCGGCTTCCGGACTTACGCTGATTCAGATGCCTTTTTGTCTGAGCAGCCAGTAAGCAGAATAAACAAAAGTAACAGAATAAAATAAATTTTTGGCGTTGCTTTTTTCGTCATGAGAATCCCTCCTTTGCTTGTGGGGGCAGTTAAAATAGTTTTCCTGCCATTGGATTGATCTGCCTTTCAAATTTTGGGTGTTTATAAGTATAGTATAATGGATCTGGCTGTAAAACGCTAATATTATTTTTGCAAAAAAGCAGTTGCTTGGGCGACCGTATGCGGACAAATCGTAGAAGCACTCATCACAGCATTTGGAGGAGTCAAAAGACCGCCGGAGCGGTTGGAATCGTGCTTACCGGAGGACAATAGTGGTTGATTTTCAGGTGTGATTTGCTATAATTGATAAGAAGAGTAAGAATGGACAGCAGAGTAGTACTGCTATAATGAGAAAAAGGGAAGTATAAAGATATAGAATTACGGAACAATTAAAAATTACGATATCGCAAATGGAACCGGCGTCAGGGTCAGTCTTTTCGTATCCGGATGCCGGCATCATTGCAAAGGATGTTTCAATTCCGAAACCTGGGATTTCAATTACGGCAATCCATATACCAAAGAAGTAGAAGCACAGATCCTGGAAGCCTTAAAACCCGCATACATCCAGGGATTTTCCCTCCTCGGCGGAGAACCCTTCGAGCCGGAGAACCAGAAAGAGCTTGCCGGACTCCTGCAAAAGATCAAAGAAAGCTACCCGGAGAAAAATGTCTGGTGCTACACCGGATATCTCTATGATGTAGACCTCATCCCCGGCGGAAAAGTCTACACCGAATACACTGACAAGATGCTCGCCTGTATCGATACCCTCGTAGACGGCGAGTTCATCGAAGCCGAAAAAGATCTCACCCTGGAATTCCGCGGAAGCCGCAACCAGAGAATCCTTCACCTTGATGAAATCCGCCAAAATGCGAAAAACTAAAATAATTCATTGACAAAAAAAGACCACTGTGCTATAAATAACAAGTGGTCTTTTTAGATCATAAAATCAAATAGGGGATTGTCAATGGTATGACAGGAGTCTCCAAAACTCTTAGCGGCAGTTCGATTCTGTCATCCCCTGTAGAAACCTCTCGGAAGTAGTTCCGGGAGGTTTTTATACTTTATAATTCCCACCAGATTTCAATTGTTTGCACAAAGAATCTGGTGGGAATTATTTTTGTCTGATGTTGACACAACCTATATTTTTGTAAATCAATATATTTCTTTAGAAATTAAAATAAGTTCGTACACCTTAACCGGCCGCCCCTTCGCATTGGTCGTCTGCGTATAAGCGAGCTTCGCGACTCCTCCATTTTCCAGATTCTGAATAATCCGGTTCGCATTTCTCACCGTACTTCCCATCCGTTCGGCAAGCTCGTGCGTTGTAATTTTATTTGATCCGGCAGCATGCGTACTGGCAAGGACTTTCTTGATCGTAACCGGTGAAAGATTACACTGCTTTGCAATCTTTCCAAGATTCTGCACATACTGATTCTGGATCACTCTTCGGTCGGATGAACCAAGGGGTCCGATCATATCCCCGTTTTCATTCTGGATAAAACTTTTCCAAACTGAACAGCCTCTTTGCGGGCATTTACAGAATTACGGATCGCATTGTCAAAATTTGTCCCGATTCCGTATCCTACAGCACATTCAAAATGCAGTTTGCCGGTGAGAAATTCATTCAGTTCGCAGACCTTGTTATTGTGCGTAATATGCTGCAGCATTTCTACAGTGGTCAGGGCACTGCAGTGATTATCCACTTCCTGAGGGATACAATTCATCAGATTTTTTTTAAAGAAATCTTCCATACAGACATAGATCTGCTGGATATTTTCCGGTGTGTTATCTGTCGAACTACGGGGAGATATATTGATGATAACCGGAAGGTTGGAACGCATGTGCTCCAGCTCGATCGTGGACAGAAGTTCATTTGCAAGATCCCGGATATGGCTGACACTTGGCAGCGGATAGATCGTCGGGATCCCGTGCGCACGAAGCTCCGGCAGGATATTACTGTACTGACAGAGAACCATATCCATTTCATTGTTGTTCCACATACGGATCAGCTCTGAAAGGACATGATTTTCAATCGTACTGATACTGGTGCGTGTCAGTGCCTTGGTCCAGTTGTTAATATGTGGTGGAACCGTATCAATGTCCAGCTCCTTAAGGAAAGCGGTTGCAGTACAGCCGCCGTCGATCGGAATCAGGAAATCCAGAATAATCCGGTCCATATCCAGATCTCGGTTGGAAATCAGCAGATTCAAAAGAGCACGGTACAGACCGGCTGTATCAATTTCAAAGGATACAATCGGACGGTTATAAGCGTGCGCAGTTGACTCAATGGCAGCTTTTGCGATCTTACCACTGATAAGAAATCCGTCAGTGTCCCCGGCGTAAGAATCGTAAACTTCTGATATTGTGTCAAATTTGTTGTAGGAACCACCTGGATGTCGCAGTTTAGTTTTAGTTCTGAGACGATCTGCGAGATAGGTTCCTTTAAGTACTGGCTGGTAATAGCCACAATTTTTCTTCTCATTTTCTTTCACCTCTCAAAAGTATCATATAAAATTATCTTCCATAAATCAACCATAATATTCTGAAAATTAAAAAAATAACGATTAAATAGGTAAAAACAACGAAAATCAAGAATATTCTGTAATATTATTGACTAAAATTTTAGAAGTTGGTATTATGTAATCACGATAAATATTCTGTAAATGTTCCAAAAACTAATAAAAATATTCTGTAAATATTCCAAAAGTAGAACAGTATTTTTAATGTAAATGGCAGGAACAAAGTTAAAGGAGGGCTTAGTATGAATTACTATGAAAGAGCATTGGAATTAAAGGATGAAACAATTGCAAACCGCAGACACATCCACAAAAATGCTGAAACTGGTCTGGATCTTCCAAAGACCAAAGCTTATGTTATGGAAAAGCTGACAGAATACGGACTTGAGCCGAAGGATTGTGGCTACGGGGTAACAGCTACACTCGGCAAAGGGGGAAAGGTTCTTCTTCTGAGAGCAGATATGGATGCACTTCCGATGCCGGAAGAAAGCGGAGAAGAATTTGCATGTCCTACAGGAAAAGAAGCACATACATGCGGACATGATTTCCACGCTGCAATGCTTCTTACAGCAGCAAAGATGCTGAAAGAAAAGAAGATACACTGGAAGGAACTATCAAATTCATGTTCCAGCCGGCAGAAGAGACTTTTGAAGGAAGCAAGAATATGATCGAGAACGGTATTCTTGAGAATCCTCCGGTTGATGCAGCGCTTGCGTACCATGTATCACCGGGAAAAATGCCGATTGGACTTTTTATGTACAATGATAAGGATACAATGATGTATTCTGTAGATGGATTTAAGATCACCATTCATGGAAAAGGCTCCCACGGTGCTTATCCACATGTAGGAATTGACCCGATCAACATCGGAGTTCATATCCATCTTGCATTGCAGGAATTGATCGCAAGAGAAAGTGATCCGACACATTCCTGTGTGCTTACAATCGGACAGTTTGCAGGCGGAACTGCAGCAAACATCATTCCTGAGACCGCTGTTCTCCAGGGAACGATCCGTACCAACAAGCCGGAAGCAAGAGAACTTCTGGTCCGCAGAATGAAAGAAGTCGCTGAAAAGACAGCAGCTGTATATAACGGAACCGTTGATATTGAGATGATCTCAGAAGTTCCTCCGCTGATCTGCAATCCGAAGCTTACCGACGAAGTGGTTGGATATATGCAGGAGCTTGGAATTCCGGGACTCACACCATATCCGGGAATTTCTGCAAGTGCTTCTGAAGATTTCGCAGTGATCGCTGAAAAGGTTCCAAGTACATTTATGTATCTGTCAGCAGGATATCTGGATGAAAGAGGACAGTATCCGGCACATCATCCGAAAGCACAGTTTAATGAGGATGTTTGCCCGATCGGAGCAGCTTGTCTTGCACATTGCGCTTCACAGTGCTTAAAAATAACAAATAGAGAGTAAAGGTTTCTTTAGGAACAGGAGGAGAAAAATATGAGTAAAGAACAGCAGGTTCAGGCACAGCCACAGGTTGCGATTCCGCTTCCGAAGGCAAAGAAAAACTTGGTTCAGATCGGATGTATCTGCATGATGCTTTCTGTAGCAATGTATGGACTGGTATTTGCAACGTTAACAGCACCTATCCTTGAAAAAGTTGATGCGATGGGATATGTAGGACTCTTCTCTATCGTAGGTGCGATCGGTGTATCGATTATGACTCGATCGGAGGAAAATTAGGTGACCTTATTGGTAGAAGAAACATTGTAGTGATTCCTGGAATTATCTGTGCACTTGCAGGTTTTGCATTTGCATTTGTGAGATCTCTGATTCCACTGATGATCCTCAGACTGATTGTCAGCCTTGCACAGGGCGCATTACAGCAGCACCATACATTATCGCAGGTCTTATCAATGAAAGAAAAGATGTACCAAAGGCAATGGGTATGCTTGCAACCGCAATCGCTGTTGGTGGATTTGGAGGAAGTATCATCGCAGGTATTTTAACAGATATGGGATTATTGACTGTGGCAATCCTTATGCCGGCAATTCCACTTATTCTTGGTATAGTACTGATTGGAATGAACATGCCGAATCAGAAAAGAGAAGGAAAGGTTACGATTGATGTTCCGGGGATGATCGCACTCATCATATCACTTTGCGGAATTCTGCTTGCACTGAACTTTGGATCTTCTATGGGATGGACAAATCCAATGATTCTTGCAGGTCTTGTAATTGGTATCATTGCTCTTATTGCACTTGTTAAGATTGAAAATAAAGCTGCAGAGCCGTTGATTCCAATGAAATTATTTAAAAATAAAAACTACACAGTACTCCTTATTGTAGGATTTATCTGCTATTTCTATCAGAATGCCATGAACTATTATGCACCGATCGGTGCCATGCAGGTTATGGGAGCATCCACGAGTGCAGCAGGTGCACTGCAGATGCCTCGTACACTGATTACAATCATTCTTCCTACTATCGCAGGTGCATGGGTAGGAAAGAAAGCTGCCAATGCATGGAAAGCAATGGTAATTGGTACAAGTCTTGCAATGATCCCGATGGCTGTGATGGCGTTGGTAACAAATTCAGGTGCTTCGATCATGATTTATTTTGTAGCACTTGCAGTTACAGGTATTGCTGAAAGCTTCCGTGCTGTATCCATTACGCCAACAGCACAGGCAATGCTGGCACCGGAAGATATGGGAATCGGAACTTCTCTGGTTAACTTCGCAAACTCACTTTCAGGAACAATTGCAGTTGCAGTATTTGCAGTCGCATATAATGCAAGTACATCAGCTGATCCGACCAATGTAGCACTGATCCAGAATGGTGTAAAATCTGTATTCTGGACAGCAGCAGTCGTTACTCTGATTGGACTTCTTCTGGTAATCTTCATTGTAAAACCGGAGATGAGCAAGAAAGCAGCAGAAAGCAAATAGAATATTGAAATTCATGTGAACATGTGAATAAGAAGCCGGGGCGGATGTGAAAAAGCATCTGCCCGGTTGTTATCTGGAGAAGTCTTTTATAGATCTGCCGGATACAGGGATGAGAATGGAAATGACATATGTTTCAGGTAAATGCAGATTGCATTTCAGAAAATCAAGAGTATAATAAGAAATAGTGAAAAGAAGAAAGGCAGACATATATCTGTCTTTTTATAATTATAGAGACAATTTTAAAGATATAAGAAATAATATGATTTACCGGAGGAAAAGAATGCTTGGAAACTATCTGGATGAAGTACGAAAAAAAGCACCACTGATACACAATATCACCAATTATGTGACGATCAATGATGTGGCAAATATGGTTCTTGCCTGTGGTGCAAGTCCGATCATGTCCGATGAGCCGACTGATATTGAAGAGATCACATCCATCTGTCAGGGACTGAATATCAATATGGGAATGTTAAATCCGCGCAAGATTGAAAGTATGCAAAAAGCAGGAAAGAAATCCAACGAGCTGCATCATAAAGTGTTGCTGGATCCGGTCGGAGCAGGATCGAGTCGTTCCGAACAGAGGCGGCACTGAATCTGATACGTGATATTCAGTTTGATGTGATCCGGGGAAATATTTCTGAGATCAAGACCTTAGCAGCAGGACATGGTACAACGAGTGGTGTGGATGCAGACGAGGCAGATACACTGATGGAGCAGAATCTGGAGAAAATGATTCCGTTTATAAAGGATTTTTCCAGAAGGACAGGTTCCGTGATTGCTGTGACTGGAGGAATAGACCTTGTAAGTGATGCAAAGAGGTGCTTTGTGATCCGGAACGGACGGCCGGAGATGGGACGGATCACCGGAACCGGGTGTCAGCTTTCCGGGATGATGACGGCATTCCTTGCGGCGAATCCGGAGAACAATCTGGAAGTAGCGGCAGCAGCGGTCTGTGCCATGGGGCTTGCCGGTGAGACTGGCTGGAAATATATGCAGCCGGGAGATGGAAACGCAACCTACCGTAATCGGATCATCGATGCGATTTATAATATGGAAGGAAAAGAATTGGAAGAAGGTGCAAAATATGAGATTAGATAAGAAAGATATGGTTCTGTATGCGGTAACAGACCGTCACTGGCTGAATGGAGAAAGCCTGTACAGCCAGGTGGAAAAAGCGCTGAAAGGTGGGGCTACATTTATCCAGCTCAGGGAAAAAAATCTGGGTGAGGAAGAGTTCCTGGCAGAAGCAAAAGAGATTGCCAGGCTCTGTAAATCCTACCATGTACCATTTGTGATCAATGACAATGTTGAGATTGCAAAGAAGGTAGATGCCGATGGTGTGCATGTGGGGCAGAGCGATATGGAAGCTCTTGATGTGCGGAAAACACTGGGCGAGGACAAGATCATCGGTGTTACGGCAAAGACGGTCGAGCAGGCGCTAAAGGCGCAGGCACATGGAGCCGATTATCTGGGAGTCGGTGCAGTCTTTGGCACGACATCAAAGGCAGATGCAACAAAGCTGGATCATAAGGTTTTAAAGGAAATCTGCGAGACGGTGGACATTCCGGTTGTGGCAATTGGGGGAATCACGGAAGAGAATGTGACAGAGCTTGCCGGAAACGGAATCTGCGGAGTTGCCGTGATCAGTGCAGTTTTTGGACAGCCGGATATTGAGCAGGCTACAAAAGAATTAAAAGAGAAAGTAGAGGGTATGTTGAAATGATTTTGTTTACTAGCGATTACACAGAAGGGGCACATCCGAGAATTATCGAGAAGCTTGCCGAGACCAATATGGAGCAGACAGTAGGATATGGGGAAGATCCTTACTGTGAAGAAGCGAGAGAAGCAATTAAGAAGGTGTGTGAAGCACCGGAGGCAGATGTTCATTTTCTGGTGGGAGGTACACAGACGAATTTTACAGTAATTTCTTCTATTTTACGCCCGTTCCAGGGAGTGTCTGTGCAGATAGCGGACATATCAATGTCCATGAGACAGGAGCAGTGGAAGCGACTGGCCATAAGGTTCTGGCACTTCCTTCAAAGATGGAAAGATCACCGGTCAGCAGATTAAGGAATATTATGATCTGCACTGGAGTGATGAGTCTCGTGAACATATTGTACAGCCAAAGATGGTTTATATTTCACATCCGACAGAGGTAGGAACATTGTATACAAAAGCAGAGCTTGAAGATATTTCTTCTATTTGTAAAGAATGTGGACTTTATCTTTTCCTGGATGGGGCAAGAATGGGTTATGGGCTGATGGCACCGGGAACCGATGTGACACTTCCGGATATTGTAAAGTGTTGTGATGTATTCTATATTGGAGGAACAAAGGTCGGTGCATTGTTCGGAGAAGCTGTGGTAATCACAAATCCATGTCTAAAGCAAGATTTCGTTACTGCATTAAACAAAAAGGTGGAATGCTTGCAAAAGGACGCCTCCTCGGTGTTCAGTTCCTGGAGCTTTTTAAAGATGGTCTTTATTTTGAAGTCTCCAAACATGCGATTGATATGGCAATGCTTTTGAAAGACGGACTGAAAGAAAAAGGATATGAATTCTTCATGGACAGCAATACCAACCAGCAGTTCATTATTGTGGAAGATGCCAAATTGCAGGAAATCCGTCAAAAATATGGCGTAACTTATCAGGAAAGGTACGATGAGACCCATAGTGTGATCCGATTATGCACTTCCTGGGCGACAAAAGAGGAAAATGTGAAGGCATTCCTGCAAGATATGTAATTTGTGAAAAATTGAATAAAGCTTTACAGGTAAGGCAGATATGGTAAATGATAAGGACTTTTTTGCACAGAAAATGGCAGAAGAGTCCTTTTTTTGCTTTTCGTAGTGTTTTAATATGAGAAAATAATAGTTAGGCATTTAATTATTTGTTTGTGAAAAATATTATAAAAATATAAATTATTGAGAATAAATGTTGACTTATATGTGTGATACGCATAAAATAACGATTAGACTTCTAATGAATAGACATCTAATTAAATTGCGGGAGGTGAAAGGGTGAAGTCGGATAAATTTGAGTGTGGGGATTTTACCAGGGAGAATATGCCGGTACAACTTCTTCTTGCACAGGTCGGACATATGTATAAATGGTATGTGACGAACCAGATGAAGGATACAGAGCTGAAAGCCGGACAGGCAGGAATTCTTGCAATATTGCAGATGGTAGGACGATGTCACAGAGAGAGCTTGCAGATCATATTCATATTACGCCGCCATCGGTGAATGTAGCAGTTCAGAAACTGGAAAAGCTCGGATATATTAGAAAAGAGCAGGACGAAAAAGACCAGCGGATGACAAGGATCCATCTGACAGAACGTGGAGAGAAGATTCTTGGCAACATGCATGAGATTCTCCGAAGCACGGAAGATACACTCCTGAAGAATATGAGCACAGAAGAGAAAATACTGTGCAGAAGACTGCTTTTACAGATGAGTGACAATCTTTTCCAGGAAAAAGAATTCCGTGATATGCCATGTAAAAACCCATTTGAGGAATAAAAATAGTTACTAAGAAAGGAAATAATTGCTATATGAGAAAGTTATTCAAACATTTGAAGCCTTATGCAGCAACTATAGCAGCGATTGTTGTTATCCTGATCGTTCAGGCGTACTGCGATCTGTCATTGCCTTCTTATACTTCGGACATTGTCAATGTCGGAATCCAGCAGGGAGGAATTGATGAGAAGATTCCGGATGCAATCGCAGAGGAAGAGATGAATAAGCTGTTGCATTTTGTGGCAGAAGAAGACCAGAAGACAGTGCTGGATGAATATGAGAAAAAGGAATCAGATTCGGATTATAAGTATGATGGAGCAATTTATGTTCTGAAGGATTCCGTGAAAAAAGATGAAGAAAAGTCAGGAAAGGTATTTGACATCCTTGGAAAGCCAATGCTTCTGACTTATGGATTTGAATCTGGAAGCGATACAACAAAGAAGATGGAAGAATCTATGAAAGAAAACATGATTTCTTCTATAAAGGAACAGGCTGAGAAACAGGCAGAGAGTATGCAGTCCCAGATGACAGATGAGCAGAAAGCAGCACTTGCGGCAAATCCGGAGCTTACCAAGAAGCAACAGGATGAAATGCAGAAAAACATTGATGAACAGGTGAAAAAGATCGAAAATGCAGATATCTTTGAGATCCTGAACATGATACCGGATGAACAGAGAGCAGACGTTATTGATAAAATATCAGAAAAAATGGACGATATGCCGGATACCATGCTGGAACAGGCAGCAACTTCATATATTAAAGAAACCTACAGTGTTCTGGGTGTGAATACCGATAAGCTCCAGAACAGATATATTTTAACAACTGGCGGTAAGATGCTTGCACTTGCATTTCTTGGAATGCTCGCAAGTGTACTTGTCGGATTCTTGCATCAAGAGTTGCGGCAAGTACTGGACGTGATCTGAGAGGAAAGGTATTCAAGAAAGTTGTCGGATTTTCCAATGCAGAATTTGACCGTTTTTCAACCGCATCCCTGATCACAAGAAGTACGAATGATATCCAGCAGATCCAGATGCTTGCAGTTATGCTTCTGAGAATGGTTATGTATGCACCGATCATGCAATCGGAGGAGTTTTCAAGGTTCTTCATACGAATGTCAGCATGTCATGGATCATCGTACTTGGGGTAATCCTGATTGTGATGGTTGTTGCTGTATTATTTATTGTGGCAATACCAAAATTCAAGATTCTGCAGAACCTGGTCGACAGACTGAACCTTGTTACCCGTGAGATCCTTACCGGACTTCCGGTTATCCGTGCATTTAGTACAGAAAAGCATGAAGAAGAACGATTTGATAAAGCGAACAGAGATCTGACAAGAACCAACTTATTCGTAAACCGTGCCATGACATTTATGATGCCGATGATGATGCTGATCATGAATGGAATTACTGTGCTGATCGTATGGAGCGGTGCACATGGTGTCAGTGACGGGCAGATGCAGGTTGGTGATATGATGGCATTTATCCAGTATACAATGCAGATCATCATGTCCTTCCTTATGATCTGCATGGTTTCCATTATGCTTCCAAGAGCAGCCGTTGCAGCAGAACGTGTGGATGAGATCCTGACAAGCAGGACAGCGATCGAAGATCCGAAAACACCGGAAAAACTGGAAGAATCCAGAAAAGGCGAAGTAAAATTTGACCACGTATCCTTCCGTTATCCTGGAGCAGAAGAGGACGTACTTCATGATATCAGCTTTACAGCAAAACCGGGACAGACAACGGCGATCATCGGAAGTACCGGTAGTGGTAAATCTACGATGATCAACCTGATTCCAAGATTCTACGATGTAACAGAAGGTACGATCACATTGGATGGAAAAGATATCCGCACCATTTCCCAGCATGATCTGCGGATGAGCTTGGATACGTTCCACAGAAAGGTGTACTTTTCTCAGGAACAATTGAGTCCAATATTCTGTACGGCAATCCGGATGGTTCCGAAGCTGAGATGAAGAAAGCAGCGGAAATTGCACAGGCAACCGAATTTATCGAAGAAAAACATAAGAAATATAACAGCCCGATCGCGCAGGGAGGATCCAATGTATCCGGAGGTCAGAAGCAGCGTCTGTCCATTGCACGTGCGATCGCAAAAAATCCGAAGGTTTATATTTTTGACGACAGTTTTTCAGCACTGGATTATAAGACGGACGTGGCACTTCGTGCGGCGCTGAAAGAAAATACACAGGACAGTACAGTGATCATCGTAGCACAGAGAATCAGTACGATCTTGCATGCAGAGCAGATCATTGTCCTGGATGATGGAGAAGTTGCAGGAATCGGAACGCATAAAGAACTTCTGAAATCCTGTGAGGCTTATTATCAGATTGCTTCATCCCAGCTTTCAGAAACAGAGCTGGCAAGAGACTTGAATGATGAGACTGACGGAAAGGAGGAAGCATAGTATGAGTAATCAGCCAAGAAGAAGAGGACCTATGGGCGGTGGACATGGAAGAATGGGAACCGGCGAAAAAGCAAAAGACTTCAAAGGTACCATGAAGAAACTTTTTACTTACCTTAGTGAATATAAAATCGGTATTTTCTTTGTTATGATATTCGCAATCGGAAGTACAGTTTTCAATATCGTTGGTCCGAAGATTCTGGGAAAAGCGACAACGGAGATTTTCAAAGGTCTGGTTGGAAAAGTATCCGGAGGCAGTGGAATTGATTTTACAAAGATTGGTAAAATCCTGTTAACTTTATTGTGTCTGTACGTGATCAGCGCATGTTTCTCCTTTATCCAGGGATATATCATGACAGGCGTATCACAGAAGCTGACCTATCGCATGCGAAAAGAAATTTCTGAAAAGATCAACCGTATGCCGATGAATTATTTTGATACGACTACACACGGTGAGGTACTTTCCAGAGTAACCAATGACGTAGATACTCTGAGCCAGAGCCTGAACCAGAGTGCAACCCAGATGATCACATCCGTGACAACAATCATCGGTGTACTGATCATGATGCTCAGTATCAGTCCGCTGATGACCGTGATCGCACTTCTGATCCTGCCGGTATCTATGGTACTGATTTCTGTAATCGTAAAACACTCACAGAAATACTTCAAAAGCCAGCAGGAATATCTGGGACATATCAATGGTCAGGTAGAAGAAGTATATGGCGGACATAATATTGTCAAAGCATTCAATAAAGAAGAAGACGTGATCCGCGAATTTGATGAGACTAATGATATCCTGTTCCGTTCTGCATGGAAATCACAGTTCCTTTCCGGAATGATGATGCCAATCATGCAGTTTGTCGGAAACCTTGGATATGTAGGAGTTTCTATCTTAGGAGGTTACCTTGCAATCAAACAGACCATCGAAGTTGGAGATATCCAGTCCTTTATCCAGTATGTAAGATCCTTTACACAGCCGATCCAGCAGGTTGCACAGGTAGCAAACATGCTCCAGTCGACAGCCGCTGCATCAGAGAGGGTATTTGAATTTCTGGACGAAAAAGAAGAAGATCAGTTTGCTGAAAATCCAGTATCTGTAGAAGGATTACAGGGAAATGTAGAATTTGAACACGTACACTTCGGATACAATCCGGAGCATATCATCATCAATGATTTCTCTGCAAAAGTAAAAGAAGGTCAGAAGATCGCCATCGTAGGACCGACCGGAGCCGGAAAGACAACCATGATCAAACTGCTGATGCGTTTCTACGATGTCAACAGCGGATCAATCAAGATCGATGGACACAACATCAAAGACTTCAACCGGAGCGAACTCAGACAGATGTTCGGAATGGTACTTCAGGATACCTGGCTGTTCAGCGGAAGCATCGAAGATAACATCAAATACGGTAAACTCGATGCAACCCACGAAGAAGTTGTAGCCGCAGCCAAAGCTGCTCACGTACACCGTTTCGTTCAGACTCTTCCAAGCGGATACAACATGATCCTCAACGAAGAAGCCAGCAACGTATCCCAGGGTCAGAAACAGCTCCTCACGATCGCCAGAGCATCCTGGCTGATCCAAAGATTCTGATCCTAGACGAAGCCACCAGCTCCGTAGACACCAGAACCGAAGTCCAGATCCAGAAAGCCATGGATAACCTCATGAAAGGCAGAACCAGCTTCGTAATCGCCCACCGACTTTCAACCATCAGAGATGCAGATCTTATACTGGTAATGAAAGACGGCGATATTATCGAACAGGGGAACCATGAAGAACTACTTGAGAAGAATGGGTTTTATGCGGAATTGTATAATTCGCAGTTTGAAAACGTTACAAGCTGTGCATAAAAATGGAAAGATGCCAAATCATGCGAGCATGATTTTGGCATCTTTTTATTTTTATATAGAGCGCCAGCTCTCATTCGGTTGATGCGACAGCATTAGCCGAATGCAGCACAGCGTATGTGTCGGGGCAAAAGAGTAGAGTGCATCATTCCACAAACTAATCAATCTCCAGCGGAACAGGAGCTTCAGCTCCGCTTCCCGCGCCTTGTCTTGCGTTCCCTAAATTTAATTCAATTATTTTCCAACATCTCTAGCAACGCCGAATTTGTTGATTTATTTATGATTTCTGTAATTTTCAATCAACCAGATTAAACGAATTTGTTGATCTGTTTTTAATTTCTGAAATTCTAAATCAACTATATCTGCATATTTCGTTGATTAGCTTTGAATTTTACAGTATCTAAGTCAATAAAATATTCTTATTCTGTTGACTTGTTTTTGAGTTTTATAGTATCTAGATCAATAATAGTTCCTTATTTCGTTGATTCATTTTCGGCTTTTAAGTTTTGCAATCATTTTTTTCAGTATAACACATGTAAAAATGTGTATCAATGAAGCAAAAAATAAATATGAAAAACTGTAAAAAATATTGCCATCAATAAAAATCATATATATGATATTTATAAAGAACAAAGGAGGTTTAAAATAATGCCTATGAAAAAAAAGATTATCCAGTTCCATTGGTACTATTATTGTTCTCTGTGCGATAATCATAATATCGTTGCAGAAATATCAGCCGGACAAAGAAGTAATTACTACTTTCATATATGAATGGATAAATGACGATTCCAGGGCAGAGACAGAATACAAAAAAATTCTGGAAACCGGAAGTGATAATCAATCCTTATCTCAGCCTTTGCAAAAATACTTCATAACAGAAGCGGCATTCCAATCTTTCTTAAAGACATTTTATTATTTACCAGTAAAAATTCTGCAACAATACGATTCCTACAATTTAATAGACATTAACATAACAAAAGAATCTAATAGTTACTTTGTAAAAGTAGACTTAGAATTGATAAAAGAAGAAAAATCAAAGAATCATTCCATCACAATAAAAATTCAAATGGATCATAAAAGTTTATCTATTTTACCATCACAGAAGGAAAAGAAATTTAACACAAATAAGCGGTTGAAAGATAAGAAACAAATAGGATATAATAACCCATAGATATTCAGGAAGGGAGGAAATCTTTCATGCAAAAAGTAATCAGTATCGGAAAACAGAATTTTGTATCTCTTCGGGAGAATGATTGTTTTTATATTGATAAAACAGATCTGATCTGTAAGTGGTGGGAATCAAAAGATGAAATTACTTTGATCACCAGACCGCGTAGATTTGGAAAAACATTGAATATGAGTATGCTGAATTGTTTCTTTTCCAATCAATTTACAGGACGGGAAGACCTTTTTAAAGGATTGGCAGTCTGGAAAAAGGAAAAGTATCGTAAAATGCAAGGAACCTATCCGGTAATTTTTCTGAGTTTTGCCGCAATTAAAGGCAGTAATTATGAAGATGCCAGAGATGGGATTATCATGCGATCAATGAAGCCTATTCAGAACATAGGTATCTGCTTGAAAGTAATGAACTTACGGATGGTGAGAGGAAATGCTTTGAAGAGTTAGATTATTATGCAAAAAATCCAGGAATCAAAAAACAGGTGGCAAATGATACAATCTGTAATGCGGTAAAAATCTGGCAAATTGCCTGAGCCGGTATTATAAAAAGAAAGTTATTATTTTGCTGGATGAATATGATACCCCGATGCAGGAGCTTATCTCTATGGATATTGGAAAGAATTTACAGCATTTATCAGAAGTTTATTTAATGCAACGTTTAAGACAAATCCATATTTGGAAAGAGCAATGATGACAGGGATTACACGCGTGTCGAAAGAATCTGTATTTTCAGATTTAAATAATCTTAACGTTGTAACAACGACATCAACGGAGTATGAAACCTGTTTCGGATTTCGGAAGAAGAAGTATTTCAGGCGTTAGAAGAGCGTGGGATGAACAATCAGAAAAAGCTTGTAAAGTCCTGGTATGATGGTTTTGTATTTGGAAATACGCATGATATCTATAATCCTTGGTCAATTACTAATTTTTTTAGATAAAAAACAGGTCCGTCC
>ENA-OQCS01000137-OQCS01000137.1-human-gut-metagenome-genome-assembly--contig:-NODE-137-length-36315-cov-6.282607_pt1 | contig 36315 bp, 46 predicted proteins | sample MGYA00242757_ERZ504575 | MGnify/ENA primary metagenome ERZ504575 (study PRJEB26092, sample SAMD00036297) | human gut metagenome | host: Homo sapiens | study: EMG produced TPA metagenomics assembly of... | reverse complement strand
GGCAATACTGTAAGTACAAAGATATATTCGACAGCCGCATAATCATTAATTCGACAGCAAAATTTTACATATCTATTTCTTATCAGAAAGATTTACTTTCCATAGACACAAGAATTTTTACACCCTCGATATTTCGGAGAATAATTCTATCGGAAAATCGCATAAAATAAACCTTTTAAAGGGAGAACCTCAATGGTTCTCCCTTTTTATCCGTTCGTATTTTCATCATTGGAAGCTTAACTGGATTTCGCCTGAAGTCTGGCAACCTGATCTGTCAAAGCATTCATCTTAACCTCATTAATCATAATCCTGTTCATCCAGGTAGCCGACACATCCATCTTATTGATAAGATTCAGATGATTCTCTGCAAGGATAGAAATATTCCTATCCGTTATGTTCTCCAAATGCAGTTTGATATCTGCAAAGTTATTTCTGGTCTCTTCTTCAAAACGCTTCTGACGCTCTTCCATTCGGTCCATTCGGCTTTCGAATCCATCCATTCGACTTCGAATTTATCCATTCGCGTCCCAAATCCTCTGACCTCTGTCAAAACAGCTTCCAGTATTTGTCTGTCTGTCACCACTTTCACCTCCTCTGTAGCCCGTATCGTTCTTTTGTATGTGATTGATTATATCACATACATAAAAATATGTCTATAAAAATATATAAACATTAGAGTGTATTTGGAAAATGCGTTACTGTTCACTCCGTTCACAGTAACACGCTTCGCGATGCACAGAATTTATGCTGATCGCATAATCGCGCGGTATGTCTCGGGTTTTCTGTGATCTTTGCTCACAAAAAACACCTCGCGGGATATTACCAGTGAACAGTAACGAAAATGCTCCCCACAAGATGTGCGTCACAATTTGTGGGAAATTTTATTTATTATTATCATTCATCTTCGCCTCAATCGCCGCACCAACCCTGTTATAAACAGTCACAGCATCCTGAATATGCGGAATCGTATTTCCATCTGCTCCTGAAGCACCTGCGGAAACAAAGATATATTCCCTGCCCTCAATCTCCGCAAAACTCACCAGACAGTGCCTGCCTCACTGGTATAGCCGGTCTTGCCACCGAGGATTTTTCCACCTGTGACTGTCGGATCAGACAGATTTTTAAACATTGTACTGTAGTAAGTAATTCCATCCGGGTGGATATTTGTAACTCCGGTAGAATGTCTGGAGGTTTCCACAATCTCACGAAACGTATCATTCTTAATGCAATACTTCATCAAAACAGCAATATCCTTAACCGTACTGTAATGATCCGGGTTATGCAGTCCTGTAGAGTCACAGAAATGGGTATTCTCCATTCCAAGCTTCCTTGCTTTCTTATTCATCAGCTCCGCAAAATCCGCCTCTGAACCACTGATCGTATCTGCCAGCGCAATACAGCACTCTGCCCCCGAAGGCAACATCGCACCATAGAGAAGATCAATCACCCGGACCTCTTCCCCCGGCTGAAAACCTGCCTGTGTAGCATCCTGCTCATATAATCCGGTGAACATCTCATCCGTCAGAGTAATCTTCTCATCCAGATCATCAAAATTCTCAATCCCCAGTATCACAGTCATAATCTTCGTCATAGAAGCCGGATAAATCTGAGCCTCCCCGTTAATCTCACCCAGAATCTTACCTCCCCGAGCCTGCATCAGGATCGCATTCGGACTGTTGATACCACTGATATCCACTTCCTTCAGAACCGGCTGCTCAAACTGCTCAAACCACTCCTTCACGCCCTTATTCCATCCGATCATGATAACCAGCGCACAGATAATGATCACCTCAACAAACACACAAGCCACAATCCTGCCCCGGTATCTCCACGCATAACTTCTTCCACCACTCTTTTTCCGTCTCCTGCCAGCCACAATAACGCCTCCTGTCTGCTTCTATAACATTGCTAAGAGAAAATATATCTGACAAATCTCTAATTCATCCCCCTACTATAACACACCCTTACCAAATCCTGTAATCTTCCATTCCTGCACACCCATACATTGCATCTTTCTCCCTATCTCCAATACCTTTCCGTTTTCCCCCGCCCGCGAAACCATTGTACAGCGCAGGAAAAAGAAACGCAAAAAGACCCCCGGAGAATCCCCGGGAGTCTTAAATTGCTAAAATCTATTATGCTAATTTCATCGGGTTGATCTTCACACCAGGTCCCATTGTCGGAGCAATAACAACGCTCTTTAAATACTGACCTTTCAGTGTGCTTGGTCTAGCCTTAACGATAGCATCGATCAGCGTCTGGAAGTTGTCGCTTAACTGTTCCTCTGTAAAGGATGCTTTACCAACCGGAACATGAATGATGTTGGTTTTATCAAGACGGTACTCAATCTTACCTGCTTTGATATCGTGAACTGCTTTAGTAACGTCCATTGTTACTGTACCAGCTTTCGGGTTTGGCATTAAACCTTTCGGTCCAAGTACACGACCAAGACGACCTACAACACCCATCATATCTGGAGTTGCAACAACAACGTCAAAGTCTAACCATCCTTCGTTCTGGATCTTCGGAATAAGATCCTCAGCTCCTACGAATTCAGCACCTGCTGCTTTTGCTTCTTCAGCTTTAGCATCTTTAGCGAATACTAAAACACGAACTTTTTTACCAGTACCATGTGGCAGAACTACTGCACCACGGATCTGCTGGTCTGCATGACGTCCATCGCAGCCTGTACGGATATGAACTTCGATAGTTTCGTCAAATTTAGCAACTGCAGCTTTTTTAACTAAGCTGATAGCTTCTGCGGTATCATATAATGTAGCGCGGTCTACTGCTTTAGCAGCTTCCACGTATTTCTTTCCTCGTTTCATTTCTATAACCTCCTGTGGTATTTGCGGGGAACGCCCTCCCACTTACTATTTAATATTAAAATTAATCAACTACTTCGATTCCCATACTTCTTGCAGTACCAGCGATCATGCTCATAGCTGCTTCAAGGGATGCTGCATTTAAGTCTTTCATCTTAAGTTCAGCGATTTCCTGAACCTGAGCTTTAGTAACCTTAGCAACTTTTGTCTTGTTCGGTACGCCGGAACCTGATTTAATCTTAGCAGCTTTCTTAAGAAGAACTGCAGCCGGCGGAGTTTTGGTTATGAAGCTGAAACTTCTGTCTGCATAAACAGTGATAACTACAGGAATGATTAAGTCTCCCTGATCTGCTGTTCTTGCATTGAACTCTTTTGTGAACTGAACGATATTTACACCGTGCTGTCCAAGAGCTGGACCTACAGGTGGTGCTGGAGTTGCTTTACCAGCCGGAATCTGTAATTTGATATATCCTGTTACTTTCTTTGCCATTTTTCGGCACCTCCTATGTGGTATTGGCGGGGGTTTATGGTCCCTCCCACGATATTGTTACCTTTGCTTGTTACATCTGTTTGATTTCTGCGAAACTAATTTCTACCGGCGTTTCGCGGCCGAAAAGTTCAACATTGATCGTTGCTGTCTGTTTCTGCACATTAAGGGCAGTGATAACACCAACGGTATCTTTCCAGGCACCGCCTGTGACAACAACTGTATCACCCTCTGCGAAATCGACCTGAATTTCCTCTTTCTTGATACCAAGAGGAAGCATCTCTTCCTCGGTCAACGGTACCGGCTTGGACCCTGGTCCAACGAAGCCTGTCACACCTCTGGTGTTACGGACAACATACCATGTATCGTCATTCATAACCATGTTGAGAAGTACATAGCCAGGAAACATTTTCTTCTGAACCTGTTTCAGAGCCCCGTTTTTCAGCTCAGCCACTTCCTGCAGCGGAACACGAACTTCAAGGATCTGGTCTTCCAGGTGTCTGTTTTCGATGGTTTTTTCAATATCGACTTTTACTTTGTTCTCATACCCGGAATAAGTATGAACAACATACCATTTCGCTTCTGACATACAATCACCTTATCCTTATTTCATTAAAAGATTAATGCCTTCGAGAATAAATGAATCCATGACGCTGATCAGTACGCAAAGCACGATCGACACGCAAACTACCACGATAGTCTGCTTAATCAGTTCATTGCGGTCTGTCCAGACAATCTTCCTGAATTCTGACTGAAGTCCCTGAAACCAACTCTTCTTCTGGCTCTTGCCAGCAGATTTTTCATTTCCTTGCATAGCCTGACCTCACAATTCTCTGTGAGTAACTGTTTCGTCCAGTTACCTTGGATTACTTTGTTTCCTTATGCAGAGTGTGTTTGCGGCAGAACTTACAATATTTCTGAGTTTCCATTCTCTCAGGATGGTTCTTTTTCTCCTTAGTCATATTGTAGTTACGCTGCTTGCACTCGGTACATGCTAATGTAATCTTAACGCGCACAACTTCCACCTCCAGTGTTTTCATTTGCATGGTCATTTTCCTCATGCCGGACGATGTATCCGTCATCTTTTCGGGCATAAAAAAAAAGACCTAACTTCCATGTCGCTTGTCAAGTTTATCACATATGGCATGCCTAAGTCAAGTCTTTTCTTATTATTTATGCCTATATTTCATCGCATATTTTTTACAGGAAACGCAGCTATCCGACGCCGTATGGTATTTCTTCTGAAAATACCCATATCCTTTTCTTCAATCTGCCATAGAGTGTGTCTGAAAAATCATTCCCGCAATCTACACGCCCCACTTTGCGGGATATTTCACCCGAATTCAGTTGCCGTAGCCCGCTACGGCGCTCATCCGGGCAAAATATCCCACAAATTGTGACGCACATCTTGCAGAAAGCCTTTTCAGACACGCTCTAGGACTGCTATAGTCAACTGAAAAAACGATGCATTATAAATATTCGTACAATCAAAATCAGTCAGCCAGCTGCGCACTTGAGATAAAATTCACAGTCGAGATCCGTGAAAATTACTGAAAATATATAAAATGCTCATCAATTTACAAGAAGTTCACAAAAAAGATGTTAAAATTTCATAAAATACTTGAAAAATATAAAAAAATTTAGTAATATATAGCCATATCGTTGCTGCGGACGTTGCAGGCGGCAATAACATAACAGACAAACAGGGAGGTACGCAACATGGATGTATTTAGAACTGACCGAATTAGAAATGTAGTCCTTTTAGGTCATGGGGGCGCTGGCAAAACTACACTGGCAGAAGCAATGGCTTACTTAGCAGGAATGACTAACCGTCTCGGAAGAGTAGAAGACGGAAATACTGTCAGCGATTATGACAAAGAAGAGATTAAGAGACATTTTTCCATTTCTACCACATTGATCCCGGTACCGTGGGATAAGGTAAAGATCAATGTGCTGGATACTCCCGGATATTTCGATTTCGTAGGCGAAGTAGAAGAAGCAGTAAGCGCAGCAGATGCAGCGATCATTGTAGTTTCCGGTAAAGCAGGCGTTCAGGTTGGAACACAGAAGGCATGGAACTTATGTGAGAAATATAAACTTCCGAGAATGATCTTTGTCACAGATATGGACGTAGATGATGTCAGCTACCGTAAGTAGTAGAACAGCTCACTGAACTCTACGGCAAGAAGATCGCACCGCTTCACTTCCCAATTCGTGAAGACGGCAAATTTGTAGGATATGTAAATGTTGTAAAACAGGCAGGACGTAAGTACATAGATAAAGGTAAGAAAGAGGAATGCCCGATTCCTGAATACCTGGATGAATATCTGGAGAAATATCATGATATCCTTATGGAATCTGTTGCAGAGACCAGCGAGGAATTCATGGATCGTTATTTTGAAGGTGATACATTCTCGGTAACAGAGGTTTCCGCAGCACTTGCAATGAACGTACAGGAAGCATCTATCGTACCTGTATGCATGGGCTCACCGATCAATCTTCGCGGTGTATCCAACTTACTGGATGATATCTGCGGATATTTCCCAAGCCCGGACAAACGCTCCTGCAACGGAATCGCTCAGAAGACAAATGAGATCTTTGAAGCAAACTACGACTCACGAAAGTGAAATCCGCATATGTGTGGAAAACAATTGCAGACCCGTTCCTTGGCAAATATTCTCTTATTAAAGTATGCTCCGGTGTTATCAAATCCGATGACACTTTATTAAACGTAGAGAAAGGCGAAGAAGAACGTCTGAATAAATTATATGTACTTGAAGGATCCAAACCGATCGAGGTTCCGGAACTTCATGCCGGTGATATTGGTGCAATTGCTAAATTAAACAGCGTACAGACTGGTGACAGCCTTGCGACAAAAGCAAATCCGATTCTTTATCCGAAGGCACTCCTTTCCACACCATATACCTGCAAGAGATTTAAAGCAGTGAAGAAGGGTGATGAGGATAAGATTTCCCAGGCACTTGCGAAGATGATGAGTGAAGACAAGACACTTCGTGTAGTAAATGACAGTGCAAACCGTCAGAGCCTTATCTATGGTATCGGTGATCAGCATCTCGATATCGTTATGAATAAATTAAAAGAACGCTACAAAGTAGATGTTGAGCTGAGCAAACCGAAGGTTCCGTTCCGCGAGACGATCCGTAAGAATGCAGATGTAGAGGGTAAACATAAGAAACAGTCCGGTGGACATGGACAGTATGGACATGTTAAGATGCGTTTCGAGCCATCAGGCGATCTGGAGACACCTTATGAATTTGAACAGGTTGTAGTTGGTGGTGCAGTTCCGAAGAACTACTTCCCGGCAGTTGAGAAAGGTCTTCAGGAATGCGTATTAAAAGGACCTCTGGCTGCATATCCTGTAGTTGGTGTGAAAGCTACCTTATATGATGGATCTTATCATCCGGTAGACTCCTCAGAAATGGCATTCAAGATGGCAACGATTCTTGCATTTAAGAAAGGCTTTATGGATGCATCACCTGTACTCTTAGAGCCAATCGTATCTATGAAAGTAACTGTTCCGGATAAATTTACCGGTGATGTTATGGGCGACCTGAACAAACGTCGTGGCCGTGTTCTTGGTATGACTCCTGATCATCAGGCAATACCATTATTGAGGCAGATGTTCCACAGCTTGAGATTTATGGATATTCCACAGATCTTCGTTCTATGACAGGTGGAAGCGGAGAATTCTCCTATGAATTTGCACGCTACGAGCAGGCTCCTGGAGATATTCAGGCAAAAGAAATTGAAGCCAGAGCAAGTAAGGTAGATAAAGCGGAAGAATAAAAAAGGGTAATTACTGACAGAGCAGTAATTTGTGTTAGCGCAGTAATTAAAATATAGTTAAGAAATAAAAATGCAGGACATTTTGCAGAGATGCGGAATGTCCTGTTTTTTCAGACACACTCTAGTGGTGTATTACTCGAAAATGCGAAATAAGTGCCATTTGTAAAGCAAAAACACTCGATACAGCAAAACGTTACATTGACAAACAGCCTTTGTTGAATTAAAATAAATTTTTAGGATAAGATGTCCATAATCGGACTGAAACCGCCGGAAATAATAAAAGCAGCTGTGTAGCTCAGTGGAGCAAACAGTAGTGGTGTCATGGACGCACCCTGAAAAAGACGGTATCTCGCCTTAAGTCAGATGCCTGGTAACTCTGTTGCCGGGTAGTTCACATACAGCAAAATGTTGGAGGAAGTATAGAGATGAAATACTTGTTTAAAAAGATCGAGCCTAAGTGGCAGGCAAAATGGGAAGAGGCCAAAGTCTTCGAAGCCAAAGATAACAGTGACAAACCTAAATTCTATGGTCTGGTAGAGTTCCCATATCCAAGCGGTGCCGGTATGCACGTAGGACATATCAAAGCATATTCCAGTCTGGAGGTTATTTCCAGAAAACGTCGTATGGAAGGCTATAATGTACTTTTCCCGATCGGATTTGATGCATTTGGTCTCCCGACAGAGAACTATGCGGTAAAGACCGGAACACATCCACGTATCATCACAGATGAGAACATCAAGAGATTCTCAAACCAGTTAAAGAAAGTTGGATTTTCTTTTGACTGGAACCGTGTGATCGATACAACAGATGAAGACTACTACAAATGGACACAGTGGATTTTCCTGAAAATGTTCGAAAAAGGTCTTGTATTCAGAGACAGAACACTGGTTAACTACTGCCCGCACTGTAAAGTAGTCCTTTCCAATGAAGACAGCCAGGGCGGTAAATGTGATATCTGCCACAGCGATGTTGTTCAGAAATCCAAAGATGTATGGTATTTAAGGATCACCCAGTATGCAGATAAGCTTCTGGAAGGTCTGAAAGATGTAGATTATCCGGATAATGTAAAACAGCAGCAGATCCACTGGATCGGCAAATCAAAAGGTGCTTTCGTTAACTTCGATGTTGACGGGATCGATGAGAAACTTGAAATCTATACAACCAGACCGGATACTCTGTTTGGTGTAACATTCATGGTAATCGCACCGGAGCATCCGATTATTGACAAATATGCAGATAAAGTCACAAACATGGACGAGATCATTGCATATCGTAATGAATGTGCCAAGAAAACAGAGTTCGAGAGAACTCAGCTTGTAAAAGATAAAACAGGTGTGAGAATCCAGGGACTTGAGGGAATCAATCCGGTTAACGGTAAGAAGATCCCGATCTACATTGCTGACTATGTAATGATGGGCTATGGTACAGGTGCTATCATGGCAGTACCTGCTCATGACCAGCGTGACTATGATTTCGCTAAGAAATTTGGCATTGACATTATTGAAGTTATCAAGGGTGGAGATATTTCCAAAGAAGCCTATACAGGTGACGGTGAAATGGTAAATTCCGATTTCCTGAACGGATATGCAAAGAAGAAAGATTCTATTGAGCGTATGCTGGAAGAACTGGAGAAAAAAGGAATCGGTAAAGCCGGTGTTCAGTATAAGATGAAAGACTGGGCATTCAACCGCCAGAGATACTGGGGTGAGCCAATCCCGCTTATCCACTGCCCGAACTGCGGTGTTGTGGCAGTTCCGGAGAACGAACTTCCGCTGCGTCTGCCGGATGTAAAGGACTTCGAGCCGGGTGAAGACGGACAGTCCCCACTTGCAAAGATTGATTCTTTCGTAAACTGCACATGCCCGAAATGCGGTGCTGCAGCGAAACGTGAGACAGATACCATGCCTCAGTGGGCAGGATCTTCCTGGTATTTCTTAAGATACACAGATCCGCACAATGCAAATGCACTGGCTGATATGGACAAACTGAAATACTGGATGCCTGTTGACTGGTACAATGGTGGTATGGAACACGTTACCAGACATATGATCTACTCCAGATTCTGGCATCATTTCCTGTATGATCTTGGCGTAGTAAATACACCGGAACCATACGCAAAACGTTCCATCCAGGGATTGATCCTCGGACCGGACGGAGATAAAATGAGTAAATCCAAGGGTAATGTAGTTGACCCGCTGGATATTGTAGAAGAATACGGTGCAGATACTCTTCGTACCTATGTGCTGTTTATGGGTGACTATGGCGCAGCTACACCATGGAGCGAGAACTCTGTAAAGGGCTGTAAGAAGTTCCTGGATCGTGTTGCAGGGCTGACAGATATCCTTTCTGAAGAATCTGTATCTGATGAACTGGAGATGAAACTCCACCGTACCATCAAGAAAGTTTCTTCTGATATCGAGAACCTGAAATTCAATACAGCGATTGCCAGCCTGATGACACTCATTAATGAGATCACAGCAGAAGGACACTTAAGCAAAGATGACCTTACCATCTTTATCAAACTGCTTAGCCCGTTCGCACCGCATATCTGCGAAGAAATCTGGGAATTCATCGGAGGAGAAGGCTTACTGGCAGTTTCCGAATGGCCGAAATACGATGAAGCAAAACAATTGCCAAGACCGTTGAGATCGGTGTACAGGTAAACGGTAAAGTAAGAGGAACAATCGTAATCCCTAACGGATGTGAAAAAGAAAAAGCATTCGAGATCGCCAAAGCAGACGAGAGAATTGCTTCCTTCCTGGAAGGTAAGAACCTTATCAAAGAGATTTATGTACCGAACAAGATTGTAAACTTTGTTGCGAAATAATAGAAACAGTAAAAAGAGGACTGACAGAAATTTTTCTGAACAGTCCTCTTTTGAGTTTGACAGCTGTATTTTTAGACCTTTTCAGGCAACCGCCTGCTGATATGCCGGAATGTCAGTGTAAACACGATTCCCTTCACGATAGAAGAGATTGTAAGCGCCCACCATACACCATTTAATCCCATTCCCGCATGTGTCAGGATCAATGCCAGCGGGATTCGTGAGCCTGTCAGGATCACACTGATCGTACTGGATAATCTGGTGCGTCCAAGTCCTGATAATGCGCCCACTGTCATCAGCTCAATGGACATAAAGACTTCACTGAATCCGATAATGACCAGATAATTGACAGCAGTATCCAGAGCTTCTTTTCGTGGAAAAATAACCTGGCAATTGGTTCCGGAAGAAAGACAAAAGCTGCAGTGACAAACAGGCCCCAAATTGTGAGAACGCGAAATGACAGACTGTAACCTTTACGGATACGGTCTTTTTTCGTGCACCGTAGTTTTGGGCAATAAAAGCATTCAGTGCTGAAGCAAAACCATCAGCAGTATTCCAGGATACGGATTCAATCTGTCCGCCAACACGCTGCGTTGCAATAGCGGCAGCACCATAACCGGAAACCATACGGGTCAGAACCATGGAGATGAAACAGTAAATGCTTCCCTGTATAGCTGTGGGAAACCCGATCCTGAAGATGTGCTTATAATATTCTTTTGGAAAAACAGACAGCAGATTCAGATGCTGTAAAACATTGGGCTCCAGTCTGGAATGCCGGATACGCAGAACCATCACTACAAAAACCAGAATCTGTGAACTTACTGTCGCAATAGCGGCTCCGGCAACCTCCAGCCTCGGGAAAGGTCCGATGCCAAGGATCAGCAGCGGATCCAGGATCATATTTCCTGCAAGCCCGATAAAGTTTGCAAGCAGGGGAGTGCGGGAATCTCCCTGCGCAGTAGAGAGTCCTGTCAGCGTCAGATTCAGATAAGAAAAAGGATCAGTCCACAGGTGATCAATGTATAAGATCTGGCAGCAGTATAAGTTTCTGCGTCGGTCAGATTAAAAAATCCCAGCAGAGGCTGTATGAAAATAACACAGACAGCAGCAAACAAAATGCCGGACAGTGCAGTGAGCTGCAGAGAACCGGCAGCATAAGAACGTGCCTGGTCATAATCTTTGCGCCCGCATGCCTGAGCTGTATTTACCTGTCCGCCCATTCTTGACAGGGATGCAAGCCCCTGAGAGAGCCAGACATACATTCCGCCTACTCCCACGCCTGCAACCGCCTTCGCACCAAGCAGTCCGATCCATGCCATATCCATAATACTGTATGCTGTTCCTAACATGGAAGAAATCATGATAGGCAGAGCCAGCTCTGCCAGAGTTTTCAGGATCGGACCGGAAGTCAGATCCACAGTTTTTGCTTTACTCATTTGTAATAACCCTTCATGTACCAATTATTATAATACTTTTGTAGTCCATTTACTGCAGTCCCATACTTGAGAAACCACATCGCGGTAAAACTCCGGTTCATGCAGATCAGGAGAATGCTTCCCTTATATTCGATCAATGCCTGCTTCAAAGCTTCTTTTGCATCCACATCCAGATGATTGGTAGGCTCGTCCAGAAGCAGAATGTTCGTTTCTTTATTCACCAGCTTACACAGACGCACCTTCGCCTGCTCCCCGCCACTCAGTACACGTACCTGACTTTCAATATGCTTGGTAGTCAGACCGCATTTGGCGAGAGCAGACCGCACCTCATACTGAGTATAAGACGGAAACTCCGCCCAGATCTCATCAATACAGGTAGTCTTGTTATCACCCTTTACTTCCTGCTCAAAATATCCAATCTGAAGATTCTCCCCGAGTTCGCAGGAACCCTTCAGAGACGGGATCAACCCCAGAATACTCTTCAGTAAAGTTGTCTTACCGATACCGTTTGCACCAACCAGCGCAATCTTATTTCCTCTTTCCATAGAGAGAGTAACAGGTCTGGAAAGAGGTTCATTATAACCAATAACCAGATCCTTCGTTTCGAAAATATATTTCCCCGGAGTGCGTCCGTATTTAAAATGAAACTCAGGCTTCGGCTTCTCGGCAGCAAGCTCGATCACATCCATCTTATCCAGCTTCTTCTGTCTGGACATTGCCATATTTCTTGTAGAAACCCTGGCCTTATTTCTTGCGACGAAATCCTTCAGTTCACTGATTTCCTGCTGCTGGCGTCTGTAAGCAGCCTCAAGCTGAGCCTTCTTCACCTCATACACTTCCTGGAAATGGTCATAATCCCCGACATAACGGTTCAGTTCCTGATTCTCCATATGATAAACCAGATTGATAACAGAATTCAGAAACGGAATATCGTGGGAGATAAGGATAAATGCATTCTCATAATCCTGCAGATAACGCTTCAGCCATTCGATATGTTCCTCATCCAGATAGTTGGTAGGCTCGTCCAGAAGCAGGATATCCGGCTTCTCCAGAAGCAGCTTGCCAAGCAGAACCTTGGTTCTCTGACCACCACTCAGGTCTGTAACATCACGTTCCAGTCCGATATCCAGAAGTCCCAGGGCTCTGGCAACTTCCTCCACCTTCGCATCGATCACATAGAAATCATGCATGGTAAGGGTATCCTGAATAGTTCCCAGCTCCTCCATCAGAGTATCCATCTCCTCAGGAGAAGCAGTGCCAAGAGAGTCACAGATCCCATTCATTCTTTCCTCCATCTCAAAGAGATAAGAGAACGCAGACTTCAGCACGTCACGGATGGACATACCCTGAGAAAGGACAGAATGCTGGTCCAGATAGCCGACACGTACGTTCTTTGCCCATTCAATCTTACCCTCATCCGGCATCAGCTTTCCGGTTACAATATTAAAGAAGTAGATTTACCTTCCCCGTTGGCACCAACCAGTCCAATATGCTCGCCCTTTAACAGGCGGAAAGACACATCATTAAAAATCGCCCTGTCTCCGAAACCATGTGTCAGATGTTCAACATTCAAAATACTCATAAAAAGAAATTCTCCTTAATTATTGTTATATAATGTCAGGGTCAAAAGGTATTTCACCCCTGACCTGACATCCACGAATTACTTACTCCGCTGCAAAGCAGCTCCCGCAATTCTTTTAATATTTGTAACTATACAACAGTATGATCAGACTTCCCTGACTCCTTTTAATGACGGCTCAGCATCAGCGAATAATTTGTATAATAAACCACAAATCCGGGCTTCGCCCCTGCAGGCTTTTTCACCTGCTTCTTCTGGATATAATCAATCTCCACCTTAGGGGCAGTACGTCCTTTGGAATAATAAGCGGCAAGCGTCCCGCAATCTCAAAGATATGATCCGGCAGTTCTCCGTCCTTAGACTTCACGACCACATGCGAACCGGCCATCTTCTTGGCATGAAACCACCAGTCATTCCCTGTGGCAAACTTAAAGGTAAGCTCATCATTCTGGAAATTATTTTTTCCCACATAAATATCATACCCATCCTCAGTCACATAATGGAACGGCTTAGACTTACTCTGTGCCTTCTGTCCCTTCCTGCGGTCATAATGCTTCTTAATATATCCATACTCCATCAGCTCTTCCTTGATCTGTGCCAGATCACTCTCAGCCAGAGCAATATCCAGAGCATTGGAAACAGACTCCAGATGCTCAATCTCACTTCTCGTATCTGCAATCTGCTCAGTCAGAGCCTCCTCCGTACGCTTCAGCTTTCCATACTTGTCAAAATACTTCTTGGAATTCTCCGCCGGAGTCATAGTAGGATCAAGAGGAATGGTAATCTCCTCGTTGGTATAATAATTCAGAGCCTTAAACGACTTACATCCATCCTCCAGCCCATACCCATAAGTATTGATCAGCTCCCCGTAAACCTTATACTTCTCTTTCTTCGCAGTATCCTTCATCTGCTTATCCTGCAGACTCAGCTTCTTACGGTTACGCTCCAGCGCAGTCTGCACGATCCTCCTCAGATCCGAAGACTTCTGATGGATACGCGTCAGCGTATTCTTTGTCGCATAATAAGTCTCCAGCATCTGTGAAACACTCTCAAACTCCACAGAATGATACTCCGGTCCATACTGCTGGAACGCAAACACACCATACTCCACAGGTTCTTCCCCCCGGTAAACAATATTCGGAGAAAAATCCCCATCCACAACCTGATCCATCAGCCTGCGGAACGTATGATACAAATGCACCCTCGCCGCCTCATCCAGAGACTGCGCTGCATCACTCCCGTCAATCGAAGCCCTGAAACAGATCTCCTCCGCAACAACCGGACTGATTCCAGTAAGAGAAGAGTAAACAGCCCTGGAAATATTACAAGGCTTCCTGCACACAACATCACAAAACTCCTCCTCACTCACAGTCAGCGGATTCAGCTTATCCTGCGTCTTCGGAATAAAATACTCCCTTCCCGGAAGCACCTCACGCACAGAACTCATATGAGAAGAAACATGCTTGATACTATCCAGGATCATCCCCTTATCATCACAGAAAATAATATTACTGTGCTTGCCCATCAGCTCCATGATAAGAACCTTCTTACAGGGATCCCCCAGCTCATTCAGATGCTCCAGCTCAAACATCACCACACGCTCCATCCCCGGCTGCCTGATATCCGAAACCCTCGCACTTCCAATATGCTTACGCAGAAGCATACAGAATTAGGCGCAGTCATAGGCTGGGCTTATTCTTGGAAGTAAAATAAATCAGCGGAAGAGAAGCACTGGCCGAAAGCAGCAGCCTGCACTGCCCATTCGCCCCCTTCCCCGTAATCAAAAGCTCATCTGCCTCCGGCTGAGCAATCTTATTAAACCGTCCTCCATCCAAATTCAAATGCAGCTCCTTCACCATAGCCGCAATCGTAATCCCATCAAAAGCCATATAAAAACACTCCTTTAAAAAATAATCAGTAAAAATAATCAAAACTCAATCAATACGACAGTACGATCAAGAAAAGAAAAAACAAATCAGTTAGTCAGAATAATCAACGTTTACGTCAGAAAGGCGAAGCCCTTTCTGACAAACAAACTATAATAAGCTTTTCTGAAAGCCGTTCAATTTAAAGGATATACCATATACCTCCAACAGCCAGCTACCAGCAGGAGAAAATAAATAGTTCCGGGCGCATTTGCAGGGGTTGTAGTAACTCTTAGGCTTCGGGAATCTGCGTTATGAAAAAACAGCAACCTGTCTGAGCGAAGCGAGTTTTGCTGTTTTTTTCATGCCTTTAGCAGATTTCCGAAGCCTTAGAGTTGACTAAACCCCGAAACCGCGCCCGGAACTATTTATTTTCTCCTGCGTCCCACCTGCGTCCCACCTGCGGCGTCCCTTCTGCTAGTATACCACACATTTCCTACCGCCATCAACGAAAAAATGTTTGACTCCCATTCTATAATGAACTATAATAAATCTGTATGTAAACCAGAACAGGCACACATACCCCGACACTAATAGACAGACAAAGAGAGAAAAAACTATGATAAAAAGCATGACAGGTTTCGGCCGGGCAGAAGTCGTGACCAAAGAAAGAAAAATAACAATCGAACTAAAATCTGTCAACACAGATACCTGGACCTCAGCATCAAAATGCCCAGAAAACTCAACTTCCTGGAAGGCGCAGTCAGAAACCTGATGAAAACCTACATCCAGAGAGGCAAAGTTGATGTATACATCACATACGAAGACTACACCCTGGACAACGGAGCTCTCAAATACAACAGAGAACTCGCATCCGAATACATCACCTGTCTTAAACAGATGCAGCAGGACTTTGACCTTGACTACGATATCAAAGTCAGCACCCTGTCACGCTATCCGGAGGTACTTGTCATGGAAGAACAGTCTGTTGATGAGGAAGCACTCTGGGAATCTCTGGAACCGCCCCTTCGCGAGGCATGTGAGAAATTTGTCCAGACAAGGATACTGGAAGGCAGAAATCTTGAGAAAGACCTTATCGGAAAACTGGACAGCCTTGAAGAAAAAGTATTACGTGTAGAAGCCCGCTCTCCGGAAGTAGTCAATGCCTACAGGACCAAACTGGAAGCAAAAGTTTCCGAGCTGCTGGAAGACACACAGATCGACGACAACCGCATCGCAGCAGAAGTCATCCTGTTTTCAGACAAAATCTGCAATGATGAGGAAACCGTCCGCCTTCACAGCCCACATCAGGAACATGAAAAAGATGCTTACAACAGAGAAAGAAGGCATCGGACGCAAACTGGACTTCATGGCACAGGAAATGAACAGAGAAGCAAACACGATTTTATCCAAATCAAGTGATCTGGAGATTTCCAACATTGCCATTGATCTGAAAACAGAGATCGAGAAAGTCAGAGAACAGATCCAGAACGTAGAATAGAGGAAGAAAACGTGGCAAGACTTATTAATATCGGTTTTGGAAATGTAGTCAATTCACAGAAAATCGTGGCAGTGGTAAGCCGGATGCGGCACCTGTAAAAAGAATGGTGCAGAGCATAAAGGAACCCGGTCACTGATTGATGCAACTCAGGGGCGAAAGACAAAAGCAGTGATCGTCACAAGCGACGATTATCTGGTGCTCAGCGCACTTCAGCCTGAGACCATTGCCCGGAGATTTGCAGAAATATATGAAAACGAGGATAAGGGAGAGACCCATGAATAAAGGAATTTTAGTAGTGGTTTCCGGATTTTCCGGTGCAGGAAAAGGCACAGTAATGAAACGCCTCATGGAGAAATATGATGGTTATGCATTATCTGTCTCCGCAACAACCAGAAAACCCCGTCCCGGTGAAGAGGACGGCAGAGAATATTTCTTCCGTACAAGGGATGAATTTGAGAAGCTGATCGAAGAGGATGCATTGCTTGAATATGCCCAGTATGTGGAAAATTATTACGGCACTCCACGCTCTTATGTCGAAGAGCAGCTTCAGGCAGGCAGAAATGTAATCCTTGAGATCGAAATCCAGGGCGCAATGAAGATCAAAGAGAAAATACCGGAAGCACTTCTGGTGTTTGTAACTCCGCCGACTGTGGAGGAACTGGAACGCCGTCTCACAGGCAGAGGAACAGAAACCGCACAGGTGATCGCAGACAGACTTGCAAGAGCTGGTGAAGAGGCAGAAGGTATGGGACAATATGACTATATTCTTGTCAACGATACTGTAGAGGAATGCGTAGACCATCTTCATCAGATTATTGTGAGTGAACATTCCAGAGTATCCAGAAATGCAGAATTTATCGCAGATATCCAGAAACAGACAAAAGCATTTCAGAAATGATAAACATGCGGCCCAGACCGCTTAAAAGAAAGGAGAAAATACATGATACATCCGTCTTATACAGAATTAATCGAAGCAATCAATACAAACAGTGAGGACGACGATACAACAATGTCCCTTAACAGCCGTTATTCCCTTGTACTTGCTGCAAGTAAACGTGCACGCCAGATCATTGCAGGTTCCAAACCAATGGTAGAGGGTGCGGAAGGCAAGAAACCTCTCTCAGTTGCGATCGACGAGCTCTACAAAGGAAAAGTAAAGATCCTTGCTCCGGAAGAAGAGGATGAAGAAGGAACAGAACAGACAGCTGAGGCACAGACAGAAGAATCAGCACAGGCTTCTGAAATCACAGAGACTGCTGAAACAGCAGAAGAAACAACTGAAGAGTAAGAACTGATGGTAACACAATAGATAAACAAAAGGATGTGTCTGAGAATTACAGAGGTATATTTTCAGGCACATTCTTATAGGAGAATTTATGAAATTATTATTCGTATCATTAGGCTGTGACAAGAACCTTGTAGATTCCGAAGAAATGCTTGGACTTCTTACAGGTAACGGGTTCGAGATCGTAGATGATGAAACTGAAGCAGAGGCCATTGTGGTGAACACCTGCTGCTTTATCAATGACGCAAAGGAAGAGAGCGTCAACACCATCCTTGAGATGGCAGAATACAAGAAAACCGGGAGCTGTAAAGTCCTGGTTGTCACAGGATGTATGGCACAGCGTTATAAGAATGAGATCATTGAGGAAGTACCGGAAGTAGATGCAGTACTTGGAACAACTTCCTACGGAGACATCCTTAAGGCAATCCGTGAAGCAATGGAAGGAAAACATTTCCAGGAATTTAAAGATATTGATTATCTTCCGGAAAAGCTTGGCAAACGTGTTCTCACAACAGGCGGACATTTCGGATACCTCAAGATAGCAGAAGGCTGTGATAAACACTGCACCTACTGTATCATCCCGAAACTTCGCGGTAAATTCCGAAGCGTTCCGATGGAACGTCTGGTAACACAGGCAAAGGAGATGGCAGAGGAAGGCGTAAAAGAGCTGATCCTTGTCGCACAGGAGACAACCGTATATGGAACTGATATATATGGAAAGAAATCTCTTCATATCCTCCTGAAAGAGTTATGCAAGATCAAAGGAATCCGCTGGATCCGCGTGCTTTACTGCTATCCGGAGGAAATTTATGATGAACTGATCCAGACCATGAAAGAGGAGAAGAAGATCTGCCATTATCTGGATCTTCCGATCCAGCATGCAAGTGACCGTATCTTAAAGAGAATGGGAAGAAGGACAACACAGGCAGAACTGGTGGAGATTGTAAATAAGCTTCGCCGGGAGATTCCTGACATCGTGCTCCGTACCACTCTGATCTCCGGATCCCGGGGAAACACAGGAAGACCACGAAGAGCTGATGAGCTTTGTGGATGAGATGGAATTTGACCGTCTGGGAGTATTTACTTACTCACCGGAAGAAGATACACCTGCAGCAACGATGCCTGATCAGGTTGCGGAAGAAGTCAAAGAGGCCAGACGTGACGAGATCATGGAGCTTCAGCAGGAGATTTCCTATGATAAGGGAACTGACCGTATCGGACAGGAACTTCTCGTGATGATCGAGGGAAAAGTTGCAGATGAGAGCGCATACATTGGCAGAACTTACGGAGATGCACCAAAGGTCGACGGTTATATTTTTGTGCAGACAGGAGAACTTCTGATGACAGGAGATTTTGCAAAGGTACGTGTGACCGGTGCACTGGAATATGATTTGATAGGAGAGTTGGCAGATGAATACACCGAATAAACTTACAGTAGCCAGAATGATCCTGGTTCCGTTTCTTGTACTGTTTATGCTTACAGACTTGGGCGGTGAGGCAAACCGCTATATAGCACTTGCTATTTTTGTTGTTGCAAGTGTGACCGACTGGTTTGACGGAAAGCTTGCCAGAAAATACAATCTGGTGACAAACTTTGGAAAATTCATGGATCCTCTTGCAGACAAGCTGCTTGTGTGTTCTGCAATGATCTGCTTTATTGAACTGGAAAAGCTTCCGGCATGGTTTGTTATCATTATTATAGGAAGAGAATTTATTATCAGCGGATTCCGTCTGATCGCAGCCGAGAACGGTATTGTGATCGCGGCAAACTACTGGGGCAAATTCAAGACGGTTTCCCAGATGATCATGATCATTTTACTGCTGATCGATCTGGGCGGAGTGTTTGATATTCTGGAACAGATATTTATCTGGCTTTCTCTGGCACTTACCGTTATTTCCCTGATCACATATATCTGGCAGAACAGAAGTGTTCTGTCCATGCAGGATTAGAAAGAAGGCTTTAATATGGCTTCAGAAAAGGAAGCATCAGAAGAATCAGCATTAGAGGAAACAGCATTAGAAGAAACAGTTGTAGGACTCCTGAAAAAAAAGAAAATGACACTGTCTCTTGCCGAGTCCTGTACAGGCGGTGCGGTAGCAGCGGACATCGTAAATGTGCCGGGAGCTTCTGAGGTATTTATGTGCGGCTATGTCACATATACAAACCGCGCCAAAAGAAAATGTCTTGGAGTAAAGAAGAGCACACTGAAGAAAGAAGGTGCTGTCTCAGCCAAATGTGCCGGACAGATGGCAAAAGGCGGTGCGAAAGCAGCCAAAACCGATGTCTGTCTCTCTGTGACAGGACTTGCAGGTCCGGGCGGTGGAACAGAGGAAACACCGGTGGGAACTGTATTTATGGGATGTTACTGTGCAGGAAAGACAACTGTGAGGGAATTTCACTTTGAGGGCGACAGAAAAAGTATCAGAGACCAGGCAGTTGAACAGGCACTGACATTTATCTGCGACAGGCTGCGCAAATATGACAGATAATAATTGGTGACAAGTTACATTACTGAACATAAGAGTACATTTCGGAAAGTTGATGAAATGTACTCTTTTTGTTATCATGGCAATTCATATTAACCGAATCAGGTAAGTTTTCTGCGGAGTCTGCGAAAAGCAATAAGCAGTGAGTGGGGACTTGGTCACCGCATCATTTTCATAAGGTTCACCACTTTATCAAGTTTTTGTGTCTCTGCGGGAGATTTCCCCATCTTCAGCACTTCAATGATCGCAGAAATCTCATCAGCATTAAATTTCAGACCGCCTTTTTTCCCCTGAGCAGCTGCACTCATCAGGAAAGGCAGCATCTCATTTGCACCCTTTGAACTTCCCTGGGAAGCCAGATTCTGAAGCATATCAAGCTTGGAACGATCCATACCTGCAAGCTTCGGGTTGTTGCGCCAGTCATCATTCATGGGAATCCTCCTTCTCACCATCTGCAGGCTGATTCATGAGCTGCAGCATCTGAACCATAGCCATCATATTTACCATCTGATTTAATTTATCCCTGCTGGACCATAACAGAAGCTGCGGATATCATTGACGATATCCACCGGATTCTGGGCCGGCATGCTCATGGCACACAGATCGCTGCCGGAACTTCTTTTGCTGAAAACAGAAACCGTATTGATAAATTCAACCGCTTTTTCATAGACTGAGAAAATCTGCTGTCCTTTTGGCGGAAGATAAGGAATGGCGGCTTTTATCATCTGTTCGCGGTCAGAACTGACCATCTGATCCAGCAAAGTCTGGGAAATCTGCTCTTCATTCATAATATCTGCTTCCATTTTATGTTTTTTATTAACAGAATATGACGGGGAGAAGGATTCTGACATATAATAAAGTAGAATTTAAGTAACTGTGAGACTGTTTTACTGCACGCTGCCTCAAATTTTATGGAATTGCTGCAGGTATCATGCGTTGCAGTTGCAAAAAATGGAGAATCAGATATGGGATCAGAGTCAGAAGAAAAGAAAGAAATGCTTATTATAGATGGAAATGCTTTTTATGAGATAGATTTGGAGTGTGTGAAAAAGAAAAAACAATGTGCTCAGACAGTGCACCCGGAAAAGAAAACAGACAGGATCAATTCCCGGAATATGAAAGATAAGGATAATATCAGGCAGCATGAATAATAAGGACGAAGTTATAATCCTGTAAAATATAAAGAGGCAGAGGGAAAGATCCCCCTGCCAACAGAAAATGATTGTCAGCAGCCACATCCACAGCCATTGTTTCCACATAACAGAAGCAGCACGATAATAATCCAGCAGTTGTCACCGTTGCCACATCCGCCGCAGCCATTGTTGCATCCGCAGTTATTGTTTCCGCACAGGCACAGAAGATGATGATCCAGAGGATATTACAGCAGGAATTATTTCCGCCTGAAAGTCCCCATCCACTGTTACATCCACATCCGTTATTACATCCGCAGCTATTGTCGCATCCGCATCCGCTGTTATTAGCGCAGCCACATCCGCATCCTCCTCTGTCCTCACATCCGCAATTTGTAGCAGCTAAGTCGCTCATATTAAATCCTCCGTTTTTTTTCTTTACAATCCTATCATATGTGGAACCGCAAAAAGTGTTACAGTTTCATCATTGTTCATTATGTTCACAGTAACCAATAACCTTAAGTTCGATGCGAATTGTTGCTTTTCACAAGTTGACAATAATATATGAATCCGATATAATATACCACGTAACAAATCTGTAATGATTGAGAAAGAAATGCAACAATAACCCAATTAAAACGTAAAACAATACGTATAAAAAGAGAGGAAACGGAGAATAAGAATGAAGAAACATGGGAAACTATTGTTAAAGTATCTGCTCCTTTTTGTGATGACCGTTTTTGTAATGGGCTGTTTTAGTGTATCCGCGGCAACAAAAACAGGATTTGTCACTCAGAAAGGGAAAACCTATTACATAAACAAAGACGGTTCCAAACAGAAAGGCTGGCTGGAACTTAAGGGTAAGAAATATTACTTTGATAAGAAAACAGGAGTTCAGGTAAAAGGCTGGGTAAAAGACTCCAGCGGACAGGCGATCCGATACTTTACCAGAGGAGCCGGATATATGGTGACAGGATTTATCACTGATTCCAATGGAAATACCCGTCATTTTGATGAGACAACAGGCCTGCTGACAAGAGGCTGGCTCACAGATACAGATGAATATAAATATTATTTTTACAGCGGTTCCGGCGTTATGGCCAAAGGCTGGGTGGAGAACAAAAAAGAACAGAAACGCTATTTCAGTCAGGCCAATGGACGTATGTGTACAGGCTGGGTGAAGAGCAGTGCCGGAAATTACAGATACTTTAAGCCGTCAAATGGAATAATGTATACAGGTCTGGAGAAAATTGATTCAGATTATTACTATTTTTCAAAATCAACCGGTGTCCGTTATCAGAAAGGTTTCGGAACCGTAGGAAGTAAGAAATATTATTTCAACCCTTCAGATGGTAAGGCGAAGACAGGCTGGCTTGAGCTTGATGGAAAGAAATATTATTTTGATACATCAGGAGTGATGCTGGCAAATACCATCGCTTCCATTGACGGAACTACATACAGGTTTGATTCTGACGGTGCTGCAACAAAGACTTCCGGTAATGATTACACAGTAGAGGGCAAATATGTCAAGGTCTTTGATGCGAAGAATAATAAATACTACTATATGGAAGAAGAGTTCCTGGAACATCCGGGAATTGCAGACGGAAAGGTGTCAGATCTGGATCTTCTGGCAGCAGTGTGTGATGCAGAAGCAGGAGATCAGGGAGTCGTGGGAATGGAGGCAGTTGCGCTTTGCGTATTAAACTGTACCATTGACCAGTATAAAGAATTTCCGTCACAGATCCGTTATGTGGTATATCAGGGAAAACCTACCCAGTATGCGGTTGTCACAGACGGAGCACTTCTTAAAAGACTGAAAGGCCAGTTTGAGGACAGGACCAATGCCTATGCGGCAGCAAAGGCAGCCATGGAAGTGTTCAGTAACTATGTGAATCATGGCACAAAGAGAACACTCCCGGGATTTAAGACAAAGGATTTCAATTACAAATTCTTTATGACTCCGGCAGCATTTAAGGCACAGAACCTTAATTTCAGCAAGCTGGAATATGAACAGTACAAAGGACATGTATTCTTTGTGGACTGGATTTCAGGGTGAGTACATTAATGCTTTAAGTTGGTGAAATATGAAGAGGATTGTTATAAATTCCTTGACAAATAAATTTTGTATTTGTATACTTGCAGATATATGATATAAAAAGGCACAGATGGGAAAGAGTAACATAGGGAAAACAGACAGAGAGCTGCCGGCAGGTGAGAGGCGCGTGGGGAACTTATGTGAATACCTCCCGGAGCTCTGCACCGAACACTTCAGAGATATTGTAAGGTAAGTAGGCTGCAGCGGAGTGGCATCTGTTAACATGCTTAAGTAACAGAGAGAACCGTTGTTTATCATAACAATGGCATGGTTTGTTACTTATTGAGGCAGAGAATGCGAGTTTTCTGCGAATTTAGGTGGTATCGCGGGACCGGTTCTCGTCCTAAAGGGACAGGAACCGGGTTGTTTTATTTTATTACGAGGAGGAAACAAACAATGACAGTTTGGGACGAGCTGAAAGCCCGTGGTCTGATTGCCCAGGTAACAGACGAAGAAGAGATCAAAGAAATGGTAAATAATGGAAAAGCCACATTTTACATTGGCTTTGACCTACCGCAGACAGCCTTCATGTAGGACATTTCATGGCGCTCTGCCTGATGAAACGTCTGCAGATGGCGGGAAATAAACCAATCGCATTATTAGGCGGCGGAACCGGTATGATCGGTGACCCGTCCGGAAGATCTGATATGCGTCAGATGATGACAGTGGAGACCATTCAGCACAACATCGACTGCTTCAAGAAACAGATGGAGCGTTTTATCGACTTCTCAGACGGCAAGGCATTAATGGTAAACAATGCAGACTGGCTGATGAATTTAAATTATGTAGAAGTACTTCGTGATGTTGGACCACATTTCTCTGTAAACCGTATGCTCTCTCACGAGTGCTACAAACAGCGTATGGAACGTGGACTTACATTCCTTGAGTTCAACTATATGATCATGCAGAGCTACGACTTCTACATGCTGTATCAGAAATACGGCTGCACCATGCAGTTCGGCGGTGATGACCAGTGGGCAAATATGCTTGGCGGTACAGAGCTGATCCGTCGTAAACTTGGAAAAGACGCTTACGCCATGACGATCACACTTCTTCTGAACTCCGAAGGTAAGAAGATGGGTAAAACACAGTCCGGTGCTGTATGGCTTGACCCGGAGAAGACTTCTCCTTTCGATTTCTATCAGTACTGGAGAAACGTGGATGATGCAGATGTTATCAAATGTATGCGTCTCCTTACCTTCCTTCCGTTAGAAGAAATCGATGAGATGGCGAAATGGGAAGGAAGCCAGTTGAATAAAGCAAAAGAAATCCTTGCATACGAGCTGACAAATCTGGTTCACGGCGAAGAGGAAGCAAAGAAAGCGCAGGAAGGCGCAAGAGCACTTTTTGCAGGCGGCGCTGATACAGCACATATGCCGACAACTGAGCTTGCAGACGAAGACTTCTCAGAAGAAGGAACAATCGACCTGATCTCCATGCTTGTAAAAGCAGGAATGGTTCCAACACGTTCCGAGGGACGTCGCGCCATTGAACAGGGCGGTGTTTCCATTGACGGTGAGAAGATCACAGATGTGAAATACACAGTTGCCAAAGATGCACTTACAGGTGAAGGTGTAGTGCTGAAAAAAGGCAAAAAGAAATTCAATAAAGTTCTGGCAAAATAAAAAATTCATTATAGAAATATCGGCGGATACTGCTGAACCGGTGCCGCCGATTTCAGGAGGAAAAGATTATGAAGAAATACGGAGTAAACGAACTTCGTCAGATGTTCCTCGACTTCATGGAGAGCAAAGGACATCTGGTAATGAAAAGCTTTTCCCTGGTACCACAGGGAGATAAGAGTCTTCTGCTGATCAACGCAGGTATGGCTCCGCTGAAACCATATTTTACAGGTGCTGAAATCCCGCCGAGAACAAGAGTAAGTACCTGCCAGAAGTGTATCCGTACAGGTGATATCGAGAATGTAGGTAAAACTGCACGTCACGGTACATTCTTTGAGATGCTTGGTAACTTCTCCTTTGGTGACTACTTTAAGAAAGAAGCCATCCACTGGTCCTGGGAATTCCTCACAGAGGTAGTAGGACTGGATGCAAACCGTCTGTATCCTTCCGTATATCTGGAAGATGATGAAGCATTTGACATCTGGAACAAAGAAATCGGAATCCCGGCTGACAGAATTTTCCGTTTTGGAAAAGAAGATAACTTCTGGGAGCATGGTGCAGGTCCCTGTGGTCCATGTTCAGAGATCTATTATGACCGTGGAGAGAAGTATGGTTGCGGAAAACCTGGCTGTACAGTAGGATGTGACTGTGACCGTTACATGGAAGTATGGAACAACGTATTTACCCAGTTTGAGAACGATGGTAACGGAAATTATACAACACTGAAACAGAAGAACATTGATACAGGTATGGGTCTGGAACGTCTGGCAGTTGTTGTGCAGGACGTAGATTCCATCTTCGATGTAGATACTATCTGCGCACTGCGTAACCTGGTATGTAAGATCTCCGGAAAAGAATACGAGAAGAATTATAATGATGACGTATCCATCCGTCTGATCACAGACCATATCCGTTCTGCAACATTTATGATCTCCGACGGTATCATGCCTACAAACGAGGCCGCGGTTATGTACTCCGCCGTCTGATCCGTCGTGCAGCACGTCACGGACGTCTTCTTGGAATCGAAGGCACCTTCCTTGCAAAATTAAGTGAAGAAGTGATCAATGGTTCCAAAGCAGGATATCCGGAGCTGGAAGAGAAGAAAGAATTTATCTTTAAAGTTCTCACAAATGAAGAAAACCAGTTCAACAAGACCATTGACCAGGGTCTTCGTATCCTTGGAGAGATGGAAGATGAGATGAAAGCAGCAGGAGAGAAAACACTTTCCGGCGAAAATGCATTCAAATTATATGATACTTACGGATTCCCGATGGATCTTACAAAAGAGATCCTTGAGGAAAAAGGATATGATATCGATGAAGCTGGCTTCCAGAAATGTATGGAAGAGCAGAGAAACAAAGCACGTTCTGCACGTGAAGTGACAAACTATATGGGTGCTGACGCAACTGTATATGATGATATTGATGTAAATGTTACAACAGAATTCGTAGGATACGATCATCTTACCTTTGATTCCAAAGTAACAGTCCTTACAACAGAGACAGAGATCGTAAACTCCCTGATGGAAGGACAGAAAGGAACTGTCTTTACAGAGCAGACTCCATTCTACGCAACTATGGGTGGACAGGTCGGAGACACAGGTGTGATTGAAACTGCAAACGGTAAGTTCGTAGTAGAAGACACCATCAAGCTTCGCGGCGGTAAATTCGGACATGTAGGTCATATGGAATCCGGTATGATCTCCACAGGCGAAACTGTTTCCCTGAAAGTGGATGAAGCTGCAAGAAGAGACACTGAGAAGAACCACAGTGCAACACATCTTCTTCAGAAAGCATTAAAGACAGTTCTTGGAAGTCATGTAGAACAGAAGGGTTCTCTGGTAACACCGGACAGACTTCGTTTCGACTTTGCTCATTTCCAGGCTATGACAGCTGATGAGATCGCACAGGTAGAAGCACTTGTAAATAAAGAAATCCAGGCCGGCCTTGAAGTCCGTACAGATGTTATGGATGTGGAAGAGGCTAAGAAATCCGGAGCAATGGCTCTGTTCGGAGAGAAATATGACCAGAAGGTACGTGTGGTATCCATGGGCGATTTCTCCAAGGAACTCTGCGGTGGTACTCATGTGGCAAACACAGGCAACATCATGCTGTTCAAGATCGTTTCCGAATCCGGTATCGCAGCAGGTGTTCGCCGTATCGAAGCTCTGACAGGCAACGGAGTTCTGGAATACTATAAGAAACAGGAAGAACTGCTTCACGAAGCTGCAAAAGCCCTGAAAGCAAATCCTGCAGAGATCGTAGAGAAGATCGGACATCTTCAGGGAGAAGTAAAAGCACTCTCCAGTGAGAACGAATCCTTAAAGAGCAAACTGGCTCAGGGAGCTCTGGGAGATGTTATGGATAAAGTAGTAGAAGTCAAAGGTGTGAAACTTCTTGCTGCAAAAGTAGACGGAGTGGATATGAACGGACTTCGTGACCTTGGCGACCAGCTGAAAGGCAAACTTGGTGAAGGTGTTGTCCTTCTGGCAGCAGTAAACGGTGAGAAAGTAAACCTTCTTGCAATGGCTACTGATGCAGCACAGAAAGCAGGCGCTCACGCAGGTAACCTGATCAAAGCAGTGGCAGCTATCGTAGGCGGTGGCGGCGGCGGACGTCCGAACATGGCTCAGGCCGGCGGAAAGAACCCTGCCAAAGCTCAGGAAGCCGTAGATGCAGCAGCAGGAATCCTTGAAGGTCAGATAAAGTAAAAATTGTTACTGCTCACTTTGTGACCAGCAACACGCTTCGCGATGCACAGAATTTATGCTAATCGCATAATCGCGCGGTATGTCTCGGGATTTTGGCATATACATGCCAAAACACCTCGCGGGATAGTGGCGTGTGAATAGTAACTAAAAAAATCTGCAAAATTTAACCAAAAAGATGTTGACGAACCCACAGGCAATGATATATAATATCACTTGTGCAAGAAAAAATACCCAGACAGTTGTATTTTAGCACAATCTACAACTGGAGGGAGGTTAGGTGTGAGTCTATGTCAAACGTAATCGTAAAAGAGAACGAGACTTTAGATAGCGCTCTTCGCAGATTCAAGAGAAGCTGTGCAAAAGCAGGAATCCAGCAGGAAATCCGCAAAAGAGAGCATTACGAGAAACCAAGCGTTCGTCGTAAAAAGAAATCTGAAGCCGCAAGAAAACGTAAATATAATTAATTGTGCGCAAAATCCCTGGCAGTTCTGTCAGGGATTTTTATCATAATTTGGACAATAATCAGGGGAAGGAAGTAATCTTGAAGGCAGAAAATAACAAAATACTTAAAGAAAAGAAAAACTGGATCCTTTACTGTTTAAAAAACTGGCAAAGCTGATTTTCAACAGAATCTTTTATGTTGCGGTTGCAATGCTTGTCCAGCTCGGATGGATCTTAATGATGGTACTGCGTCTGGCCGCTTATTCCAGATATATTGATATCGGATTGAGGCTGATAGGTATTGTGCTGGTATTGTGGATTTTGAATAAGGAAATAAATCCTTCCTATAAACTGGCCTGGACCATGCTGATCCTGATCCTGCCAATCCTTGGAGTGGTATTATATTTTGTATTTGGACGTTCCAGGATCGCTGCGATCATGCAGCAGCATTTTGAACAGAGGATTGAGGAGAGCAGGGAGTATCTGCGGGATCGGCCACAGACGAGGCAGAAGCTGGAGGCTCTGGATCCCTCGGCTTCAAATCAGTCCAGATATATTTCGGATGTTTCCAGATTTCCGGTCCATGAGAACACAACTGCAGAGTATTTTCAGGTAGGAGACGATATGTTTCCGGTGCTTGTGAGGGAACTGAAACAGGCGAAGAAATACATTTTTATTGAATATTTCATTATCAATGATGGGGTGATGTGGCAGACAATCCTGAATATTCTGGAAAAGAAAGCTGCGGAGGGTGTGGATGTGCGCCTGATCTATGATGGATTTGGCTGTCTCACAACACTTCCCCATAAATATTATGAAGAGCTTCAGAAAAAAGGAATCAAATGTCAGGTATTTAATCCTTTCCGTCCCATTTTGAATATTATCCAGAATAACCGGGATCACAGGAAGCTCTGTATCATTGACGGATGGGTTGGATTTACGGGAGGCATCAATCTTGCAGATGAATATATCAACCAGAAAGAGCGTTTCGGACACTGGAAGGATACCGCTGTTATGCTCAAGGGAGAAGCTGTCTGGAATATGACGGTAATGTTTCTCCATATGTGGGCGGTGATCGGCAGATCTGAAGAAAGTATTGATTATGAAGCCTATTTTCCCCACAGATATCATGAGGGAGAATTTGAGAGTGACGGATTTGTCCAGCCGTTCTGTGATACACCTCTGGATGAGGAGGTTGTCGGTGAAGATGTATATCTGAACATTATCAACAAGGCAAAAAAATATGTATATATCTGTACTCCCTATCTGATCATAGATAATGAGATGATGACTGCCCTCTGTCTGGCAGCCAAAAGCGGGGTGGACGTGCGTATTATGACGCCGGGAATCCCTGACAAGAAGCTGGTATTTATCCTTACCCAATCCTATTACAGACACCTTCTGGAAGCCGGTGTAAAGATTTATGAATATCAGCCGGTTTCCTTCACGCAAAATCCTTTGTGAGTGATGATGAGATCGGAGTAGTGGGAACCATCAACCTGGACTATCGAAGTCTTTATCTTCATTTTGAGGATGGTGTATGGATCTACAGAAACAGAGTAATACAGGATATCAAAGATGATTTTATCCAGACTATGGAATATTGCAGGCAGATAGAACCGGAATTCTGCCTGAACAGAAATATAGGGCTACGTATCATGCAGAATATTTTCCGCGCATTTGCGCCGCTGATGTAAAATGAGCACTGAAAATCGTATTTTTATGGTTTTCAGTGCTTTTTATCTGATTATGATCAGGTATCGGATCGGATTAAGATGCATTATTTTATTGGATTGCTATATAATGAATAAAGAAAGTAGTCTTAGAGCGTGCGCCGCAGCCTGCCGGTACATTGATCGGAGAGATAATATGCGAAAAAATGGATCTCCATAATATGCGCTGTGATCATCATGGTCTGCACTATCATTACCCCTGCTTATGCCACCGGAATCTTTTTGCCTGAGGAAAGCAATACCAAACAGGCAGAATCCACAGATCTTATTGAAGCACCATCAGGAATCTTAATGGAAGCGCAGACAGGAACAGTCGTTTATCAGAAGGATGCGGATACCAGACGAAGCCCTGCCAGTATCACGAAGATCATGACGCTGATCCTGATTTTTGATGCTCTGGATAAAGGCAGCCTGAAAATGGACGACACAGTCACAACCAGTGCCCATGCAAAGTCCATGGGCGGTTCTCAGGTGTTTCTGGAGGAGGGGGAAATTCAGACAGTGGAAACCCTGATCAAATGCATTGTGATCGCATCAGGAAACGATGCCAGCGTAGCAATGGCAGAGCATATCTGTGGCAGTGAACAGGAATTTGTCCGCCATATGAATGAACGGGCAGAAGGACTTGGGATGAAAAATACTCATTTTGAAGACTGCTGTGGTCTGACAGAATCTCCCGATCATTACACAACAGCCAGGGACATTGCCATTATGAGCAGGGAACTGATCACAAAATATCCGAAAATTCTGGAATATTCTTCCATATGGATGGAAAATATCACCCATGTGACCAGGCAGGGGACCAAGGAATTCGGACTTACCAATACCAACAAACTGATCCGCAGCTACGAGGGCTGTGTCGGCCTGAAAACAGGAAGCACCAGTATTGCAAAATACTGCCTCAGCGCAGTCGCAAAAAGAAATGATATTACTCTGATTGCAGTAGTGATGGCAGCCCCGGACTATAAAGTGCGATTTAAAGATGCAGCCTCCATGTTAAATTATGGTTTTTCAAAATGCAGCCTGTACATAGATAAGAAAATGGAAGCTCTGCCTGAGATCCCGGTCAGAAATGGAAAGAAAAAGACGGTTTCCCTGGTTTATGAAGAACAGTTCCACTATCTGGATACCACAGGACAGAATATCGGGAATGTAAAAAGAAAGCTGAGGATCCACAGGGAAGTAAAGGCCCCGGTGAAAAAGAACACCCTGGCAGGAGATGATCTATTCCGTCGATGGGAAGGAACTGGGAAGAGTGCGGATCCTTTATGGAGAAAATGCAGGGAAAGCCACATATCTGGACTGCCTGAAAAAAGTTGTGACAAGACTGTAGATAAAAAATATTGGATAGTTTTATAATTTTGTCATTGTTCACACACCACTATCCCGCGAGGTGTTTTGGCATGAATATGCCAAAATCCCGAGACATACAAGCCAAAATTCCATTGCCGCAGGCAATCTGGAATGAATTTTGGCTAAGTTACTGAGAACAGAGTGAACAGTAACTTAATTTTTTGACAAAGGACAGCAATCCGATGTATAATAAAATCCAAATGGGTATTGAGGGAAATAAAAAACAAAAGGAAGGTACTATATTAATGAAAGAAATCCGTACAGAAGATGCCGTAGGGCACATTTTGTGCCATGACATCACACAGATTATCAAAGATGTAAAAAAAGGGGTGCTTTTTAAGAAAGGTCATATTGTCAGAGAAGAGGATATTCCTCTGTTACTCTCTGTAGGAAAAGAACATTTATATGTGTGGGAGAAGAAAGAAGGAATCCTTCATGAGAATGAAGCGCAGAGATCCTTTATAAGATCTGTGCCGGAGATTCGGACACCATGCATGGTTCTGATATAAAAGAGGGAAAAATCGAGCTGATCGCAGACATTGACGGAGTGCTTAAGATACGCAGAGAAGCTCTGCTGGCTGTCAATTCACTTGGAGAGATGATGATCGCATCCCGCCATGGAGATTTTCCTGTAAAGAAGGGCGACAAACTGGCAGGAACCAGAATTATCCCTCTGGTGATCGAGAAAGAGAAAATGGATCGTGCAGCAGAGGTGGCAGGCACAGAGCCGATCTTTTCCATTCTGCCATATAAGAAGAAAAAGGTGGGTATCGTAACAACAGGAAGTGAAGTGCAGAAAGGTCTGATCACTGACACCTTCACTCCTGTACTGAGAGATAAATTTGCAAAATTTCCATCAGAGGTCATCGGTCAGACAACCCCGGGTGATGATATGGAACAGATAACAGCCGATATCCTGAAATTTATCGAAGAGGGAGCCGATATGGTAGTCTGCAGCGGTGGAATGAGCGTAGATCCGGATGACAGAACTCCGGGTGCGATCAAAGCAACAGGAACCCGCATCGTATCCTACGGTGCACCCGTACTTCCGGGAGCTATGATGCTGGTTTCCTATTATGAGAAAGACGGCAGGCAGATACCGATCCTTGGGCTTCCGGGATGTGTTATGTATGCAAAGAATACCATCTTTGATCTGCTTCTGCCGAGACTGATGGCAGATGATGAGATCACATTATCAGAGATTAACCAACTTGGAGAGGGTGGACTCTGCCTGAACTGTGATGTCTGTACATTCCCGAACTGCGGATTCGGAAAATAATATCCCGCAGAATGCGTTGTCAGACACAAAGTGAACATAAAGGGAAAAGAAAACTTGCATGAAAAGATTTAAAACCGTACATTATACAATCCATTCTAACAAAATAAAGGATGCGAGAGGCATCAGATTTGCTGTGATCGCAGATCTTCATGCATGGAATTTGGCCCTGATAACAGAAAGCTTCTGGAGACGATCCACCGGTACAGACCGGATGGGATTCTCATTGCCGGTGATATGATCGTGAGAAATGATTCTGCTTCTTTAAAGATTGCATCATCTCTTCTGAGGAGCCTTGCTCAGCAGTATCCTGTTTATTATGCATTGGGAAACCATGAATATAAGCTGTACAGGACAGATCCTCAGGAGAACGGTATGGCAGCCCGATATCAGGAATATGAAAAGGAGCTGAAGACAGCCGGGATCCATATCCTGCATAATGAATCCTGCAGCCTGCAGGTGGGAAAAACCAGCCTTACTGTCTATGGCCTGGAAATACCTCTGATCTATTATAAAAAGCCATTTTCTCCACAGCTTAAAAGAGAGGAAATCAGGGAACTGATCGGAGAACCATCTTCCGATTCCCTGAATATTCTTCTGGCCCACAGTCCCAAATATGGAGATACCTATTTTGACTGGGGGGCAGATCTGATCCTGAGCGGGCATTATCATGGAGGGATTGTAAGAATTGGCAGGCACAATGGGCTGCTTTCCCCACAGCTTCATCCATTTCCGAAGTTCTGCTGCGGAGATTTCCACAGGAAGGAACAGCATATGCTGGTAAGCGCAGGAGCAGGGGAACACACCATACCTGTAAGGATCCATAATCCCAGGGAATTGCTGATGGTGGATCTGAAACCGAATGCCTGAGAATATTGTTACTGTCTGCTGACTGTATGGCAGCGAAATATTTACTTGAAAAGGAAAAGACTGTGCTATGGGAATTCCGGTAAAGCTGGAAGTATTTGAAGGTCCTCTGGATCTCTTACTGCACCTTATCGAAAAAAATAAAATAGATATCTATGATATCCCCATCGTGGAGATCACAGATCAGTATATGGAATACATCCATGCCATGGAGCGGGAAGACCTTGGAATCATGAGCGAGTTCATGGTCATGGCAGCCACATTGCTGGATATCAAGTGTAAAATGCTTCTCCCGAAAGAAGTCAATGAGGAGGGAGAAGAGGAAGATCCAAGAGCGGAACTGGTGGAGAAACTTCTGGAATATAAGATGTATAAGTTTATGTCCTATGAGCTGAAGGATAAGATGGACGATGCGGCAAATGTATTCTTTAAAGAGCCCACTCTTCCCGATGAGGTACTGCAGTACAGAGAGCCTGTAGATCCAAAGGAACTTCTGGCAGGTCTCACACTGGAGAAGCTGAATGCAATCTACAAGTCCATCATCCGCAGGCAGGAAGACAAGGTCGATCCTATCCGAAGCAAATTCGGAACCATCGAGAAGGAAGAGGTCAGCCTGTCTGATAAGATGATAGAGATCAAAGATTTTGCCCGTACCCATCGGAAATTCAGTTTTCGAAATCTCCTGGAGAGTCAGTGCTCGAAGTACAGGTGATCGTCACCTTTCTCTCCATACTGGAACTGATGAAAATGGGGCATATCCACGTGGAGCAGAATGGGCTGTTTGATGATATCTCTGTTGAAGTACAGACAGACCCGGATACATGGAAGAATCTTACAGAATTTGCGGAAGATGAACTGCAGAATACAGAGATCAATATGTAATAAAAGGAATGAGGAAGACTGAGTGAAGATTAAGGAGACAGAAGCTGCGATAGAAGCAATACTTTTTGCAATGGGCGGTTCCGTAGAACTGCCCCGGATCGCCAGAGCCATCGGTGTGGACGAGAAGACAACAGGAAGGATCATCCGCAATATGATGGACCGTTATCAGGAAGAGAACAGAGGCATCCAGATCATAGAGCTGGAGAATTCTTTCCAGATGTGTACAAAGAAAGAATATTATCAGTATCTGATCAATATTGCCCTGCATCCTCAGAAGCCGGCACTGTCAGATGTTATGCTGGAAACTTTATCCATCATTGCATACAAACAGCCGGTTACAAAGGCGGAGATCGAGAAGATCCGAGGGGTAAAATGTGACCATGCCATCAACAAGCTGGTAGAATACAGTCTGGTCAGGGAGCTGGGGCGTCTGGATGCCCCCGGACGTCCGATCCTGCTCGGGACCACGGAAGAGTTTCTGCGCTGCTTCGGCGTACAGGATCTGGAATCCCTGCCTGTCCCTGACCCTGTCCAGATAGAGGACTTAAGGCAGAGGCAGAGGAAGAAATCCAGCTGAAACTGGATGTGTAAGATAAAGGAGAAAAAACTAATGCCAACCACATATGCGCATGATTTATTTGGAAAAGAAGTATATAAGAGACTGCCTTCAGATATGAAAGCCCTGATTCGCAGACATGGGGACTTGTACAGGATCGGTTTACATGGGCCGGATATCCTGTTCTACTATATGGTTTCAAAGAATCCTGTCACCCAGTTCGGGATTGAGATGCATCATGAGAAGGCAAGAGCCTTTTTTGAAGAAGGGATGCGGCAGGCCAGAAGAAATGATGATGAGGCACTTTTTGCATATCTTCTTGGATTTGGCTGTCATTATATTCTGGACTCCGCATGCCATCCCTATGTAAATAAGATGGCTGCAGAAGGCGTCATTCCTCACATTGTTCTGGAGAAGGAATTTGACCGTGTGCTTATGGAAGAGACAGGTAAAGATCCCGACCATTATTATCCGGCCTGCGGGATCATGCCGAAGATGGAATATGCCAGAGTGATCCACAGGGCTATTCCTCTGGTGAAAACCATGAACATTTATATTTCTGTCAGGATGATGAAAATTCTTACCAATTTCATGGTGTGTGATGACCATGGAAGAAAACGCAGGATTCTGGGGAAACTTCTGGGACTGGGCGGAAAGTCAATCGGCTCTGTCATTGAACATTTCATGACTGCCGAAGCAGTAGAGCAGGCAAAAGCTCCAATGCCTGAACTTGAGAACCTTTACAGAGCGGCGGTTCCTGAAGCTGTGGAATATCTGGGAGAGCTTTATACCTTAAGGGAGGGAGCTTATCATCTGAGCGAAAGATGGGACCGGACTTATAACGGGTAATGGGCATATCCCGATATTTTTCGGAACTGTGACAGTCATATTCCGGACATGCAGGCATAAATTATCTTATAGGGTGAAGCAGATATCCTGTAAACAACGAATCTGTGAATAACCGTAAATTATGAACAGTGATATTTATGGATTGCCAGCATGTGAGGTGGAGTATGAGAATGAAACATATTGCCGCTGTCATTGTTGTGACGGCGGTGTTATTGTTTACGCAGACATACACCTCGCCCGGGGAGCGGAGTACAAAATACCTCAGACAGTAGACATGACACCTGTTGCAGAAGAACCGGCAGAACTGTACGCATTATCAGCAGTCCTCATGGACGGAGAGTCCGGCAGAGTACTCTATGAAAAGGACGGGGAGCGTCCTCTGGCAAATGCCAGCACAACCAAGGTGCTTACCTGTATTGTGGCACTGGAGAACTCTCCGGGGGATGATTATGTTCTGGTTTCTCAGAATGCGGCATCCAGCCGGAAGTAAAGCTGGGACTTCAGAAAGGAGAACAATATTATCTGGAGGATCTTCTGTACTCACTGATGCTGAAAAGCCACAATGACACAGCAGTTGCCATTGCAGAACACTGTGGGGAAGCGTGGAAGGCTTTGCCAGAATGCTCAACCGGAAAGCAAAACAGATAGGATGTAAGGATACGTATTTTATCACACCCAATGGCCTGGATGCTGAGGATGAGAACG
>ENA-OQCS01000136-OQCS01000136.1-human-gut-metagenome-genome-assembly--contig:-NODE-136-length-36478-cov-3.846139_pt1 | contig 36478 bp, 45 predicted proteins | sample MGYA00242757_ERZ504575 | MGnify/ENA primary metagenome ERZ504575 (study PRJEB26092, sample SAMD00036297) | human gut metagenome | host: Homo sapiens | study: EMG produced TPA metagenomics assembly of... | reverse complement strand
ACAGTTTGTCTGTTTTTGCTTTCTCCGGCAAAAATACGAATAAATTCTGTTCTATAACAGAAAAAGCAGATTCTATTCCTTCTTTTTCGTTGTTTCCAATATTTTTTTAATGTTTTTATTTGATATTCAGAAATATTGCTCTATTTTTGTGGAGGTTTGTGATGAAAAGTAAAAATATCTTTTGTGTAACATATTAATTAATTTTAAGCATTATGAATAAGGCGGAACTTATTAGCGCTATGGCAGCGGAGTCTGGTTTGTCAAAGACTGATTCAAAGAAAGCATTGGATGCATTTATCGCGTCAGTCACTAAGCAATGAAGGCCGGTGATAAAGTATCATTGGTTGGTTTTGGAACTTCAGTGTGGTGGAAAGAGGAGCGCGTATGGGTATCAACCCTCTACTAAAAAGCCTATCGAGATTGCTGCAAAGAAAGTTGTTAAATTCAAACCAGGTACGGAATTGACAGCTGAATAAGAACAGTATACTCAACATACAAAGAGGGGACGTTTTACAAAGAGCGTCCCTCTTTGTATGTTGAATATCTTGTGAGGCCATAAAAACAAGCCTGCTTGTTTTGTACTGATTTCGGTTTACGCTATCTTTGCACGCAGGAAAATACATTTGAATCATGAATATAGAACAGAAACTGGTATCGTCCGTCATCGGCGGACTGAAAGCGCTTTACGGACAGGATGTTCCTGCCGCACAAGTGCAGTTGCAGAAAACCAAGAAAGAATTTGAGGGACACCTCACGCTGGTTGTATTCCCTTTCCTCCGTATGTCCAAGAAAGGACCGGAGCAGACGGCCCAGGAAATCGGTGAATACTTGCAGGCAAACGAGCCTTCGGTTGCAGCATTTAATGTCATCAAGGGCTTCCTGAACCTGACCATTGCCTCCTCTGCGTGGATAGAATTGTTGAATGGCATTCATGCGGACAAGCAGTACGGTATCATGGCTGCTACTGACAACTCTCCATTGGTGATGATTGAGTATTCTTCTCCTAACACCAACAAACCGCTTCATTTGGGTCATGTACGCAATAATCTTTTGGGAAATGCGCTGGCTAATATAGTGGCTGCCAACGGTAATAAGGTAGTAAAGACAAATATTGTCAATGACCGTGGAATTCATATCTGCAAGTCCATGTTGGCATGGCAGAAGTACGGGAATGGTGAAACTCCCGAATCATCCGGCAAGAAGGGAGACCACTTGATTGGCGATTACTATGTTTCCTTCGACAAGCATTATAAAGCGGAAGTGAAAGAACTGATGGCCAAGTTCCAAAGCGAAGGCATGAATGAGGAAGAAGCCAAAGCCAAGGCGGAAGCTGAATCTCCTTTGATGAAGGAGGCTCGTGAAATGCTGGTAAGTGGGAGGCCAATGACCCGGAAGTACGTGCGCTCTGGAAGAAGATGAACGACTGGGTGTATGCAGGTTTTGACGAGACTTACCGTATGATGGGTGTAACTTTTGATAAGATATATTACGAATCAACACGTACCTCGAAGGTAAGGAGAAGGTAATGGAGGGCCTGGAGAAAGGCTTCTTCTACCGGAAAGAAGATGGCTCTGTATGGGCAGACCTCACGGGTGAGGGGTTGGACCACAAGCTGCTGTTGCGTGCGGACGGTACATCCGTCTACATGACGCAGGATATAGGTACTGCCAAACTCCGCTTTGCAGATTATCCCATCGACAAGATGATTTATGTGGTAGGCAACGAACAGAATTACCATTTCCAGGTATTGTCCATCCTGCTCGACAAACTGGGCTTCGAATGGGGTAAAGGGTTGGTGCACTTCTCTTACGGTATGGTGGAACTTCCCGAGGGCAAGATGAAGAGCCGCGAAGGTACAGTAGTTGATGCTGACGACCTGATGGCGGAGATGATTGATACAGCCAAGGAAACCAGCAATGAACTGGGTAAGCTGGATGGTCTGACAAAGGAAGAGGCAGACAATATCGCCCGTATCGTTGGTCTGGGTGCCTTAAAGTACTTCATCCTGAAAGTGGATGCCCGCAAGAACATGACATTCAATCCAAAAGAGTCCATCGACTTTAATGGTAATACGGGGCCGTTCATCCAATATACTTATGCACGTATCCAGTCTGTTCTCCGCAAGGCAAAAGAGGCCGGTATCGAAATCCCTGCCCAGTTACCTGCCGGCATTGAACTGAGTGAGAAGGAAGAGGGACTGATACAGATGGTTGCCGACTTTGCCGCTATTGTGAAGCAGGCAGGTGAGGATTACAGTCCGTCCATCATTGCAAACTATACGTATGACCTTGTGAAGGAATATAACCAGTTCTACCATGACTTCAGCATTTTGCGTGAGGAGAACGAAGCAGTGAAGGTATTCCGCCTTGCATTGTCCGAGAATGTAGCCAAGGTGGTACGCTTAGGTATGGGATTGCTGGGTATTGAGGTGCCGGATAGGATGTAAACATCGCACTATAAAAGATAAGCCGAAGATACTTCTTCGGGCTTATTCTTTATAGTGCAATATTTATTCTTGTGGTATAAATAATAGAAGTTTAAATTATCGTCTCCTTTCTCCCATTTTATACGTGTAGACTAAGTCCTATTTTGTCTTGCTTGTTTTGGCAGTTGCTTGGCGGTTGTTTTAGTCGTTTTCGTTGCTTTCACCGCCTTTGCAGTCCGCTTAGACTTGCCCGTATCCTTGTCGCTTTGCAGTTTCACAATTTCCAGACAAGCTTGAAGGTTCAGGTCTTGAGGATGATGTCTTTAGGAATCTTGTAGTTGCTGCCTTTATAAGCGATGTAAGGGCCATAGCGTCCATTCAGGATTTCCAGTTCCGGTTCTTCCTCAAACTTCTTGATATGTTTCTGGGCTTCTGCTTCTTGTTTCTTTTGCAAAGTTCAATAGCTTCTTCCAGCGTAACAGTCATTGGGTCCATTGTCTTGGGTAACGAGGCATACAAGCCGTTGTCTGGATATAAGGTCCGAAACGTCCCGCACCTACGACTACATTCTTACCTTCGTACTTTCCGAGAGTACGGGGAAGTTTGAACAGCTCCAGCGCTTCTTCCAGCGTAATGGTCTCGATGGACATTTCTTTTTTCACCTGAGCGAAACGGGGCTTTTCCTCATCTTCGGCAGTACCTATCTGTGCTACTGGGCCGAACGTCCGATTTTTACAGACACTTGCTTTCCGCTGACGGGGTCTGTTCCCAGAATCCGTTCGCCTGCCTTGTGGGCGGTTTTCGCGGCAAGCGTGTTTTCTACTGAAGGATGGAATTTTTTATAGAATGTTTTCAGAATGGCGGTCCATTGCTTGTCACCTTCGGCTATTTCGTCGAATTGCTTTTCGACGCTCGCAGTGAAGTTGTAGTCAAGGATGTCCGGGAAGTACTCTATCAGGAAGTCATTGACCACAATACCGGTGTCTGTCGGCATCAGTTTTGACTTTTCAGCTCCGGTGATTTCTGTATGGTTGTTGTCCGTTATTTCATTACCCTGCAGGTTAAGCACATTGTAGGTGCGTTCTTCACCAGCTTTTTCTCCTTTTATCACGTATTCACGTTGCTGGATGGTGGAAATGGTAGGAGCATAGGTAGACGGACGTCCGATACCCAGTTCCTCCAATTTGCGCACAAGGCTTGCTTCCGTGTAGCGGGGAGGGTGTTGGGTGAAACGTTCGGTAGCGGTGATACCTTCATGTTCGAGCTTCTGTCCTTTTTTCAGAGGGGGCAGTAGGCGTGCCTCATCTTCCTGGGTTTCTACGTCATCATCGTATGATTCGCGGTAGACACGGAGGAAACCGTCGAATTTCACCACTTCGCCGGTTGCAGTGAAAGTCTCCGTCTCGTTGCTGATAGCAATGGTTACGGTTGTCTTTTCCACTTCGGCATCTGCCATCTGCGAGGCGATGGTACGTTTCCAGATGAGGTCGTACAGCTTTCTTTCCTGCGGGGTACCTTCTATCTTGGCATTCTCCATATAGGTGGGGCGGATAGCTTCGTGGGCTTCTTGCGCTCCTTTGGTCTTGGTGGCGAAGTGGCGGTTGTGTACGTAACGTTCGCCCATCAGGTTGGAGATGGTTTCACGGCTGGCGTTGACGGCAAGTTCGGAAAGGTTGACGGAGTCGGTACGCATGTAGGTTATCAATCCGGATTCGTACAGACGTTGCGCCACCATCATGGTCTGTGCCACGGTGAATCCCAGTTTGCGGGCAGCCTCCTGCTGCAAGGTAGAGGTGGTGAACGGGGCGGCGGGAGTTTTCTTCAGCGGACGGGTAGTGATGTCGCTGATGGTAAACGTAGCTGCTTTACAGCTCTCCAGCAATTTCCGAGCTTCTGCCTTTGTCTTGAGCCGGTGCGCCAGTTCGGCTTTCATTTCCACTGTTTTGCCGTCAGTGTCCGGAACGAGGAATACGGCGGTAACACGGTAGGATGCTTCGGTTTGGAATGCATGTATCTCGCGTTCGCGCTCTACAATGAGACGGACGGCTACGGACTGTACACGGCCTGCAGAAAGGGCAGGTTTCACTTTCTTCCACAATACCGGTGAAAGTTCAAAACCTACGATACGGTCCAGGATACGTCGGGCTTGCTGGGCATCGACCAGGTTGATGTCAATGTCACGGGGATTTTCTATCGCTTTCAGGATGGCACCTTTGGTGATTTCATGGAAGACGATACGTCTGGTGTGTTCCGGTTTCAGTTTCAGCACTTCGTACAAGTGCCATGCGATGGCTTCCCCTTCGCGGTCCTCATCGGAAGCCAGCCATACGGTTTCTGCCTGCTCGGCTTCTTCTTTCAGCTGGGTTACGAGTTTCTTTTTATCCGCCGGTATCTCGTAATGCGGTTTGAAGTCTTTGTCTACGTCAATACTGAATTCTTTTTTCTTCAAATCACGTATATGGCCGTAGCTGGAAAGGACTTTGAAATCTTTTCCAAGGAATTTCTCGATGGTTTTTGCTTTCGCCGGAGACTCGACTATGACAAGGTTTTTCTGCATAAATTTCTGTTTTTTAGTGACTCCCGCCACTGAATTCGCCCGCAAAAGTAGGAAAAAAAGATTCTTCCCACCTTATAATATAAGGAGAATTTAGCAAAAATGACCTTTTTTGTTCAAATTAGAGCTTCGGCTTGTGCTGCCTCTATTAAAAGAGGAAGCTTACTCCGCCTAAGAAACTGAGACCTTCTGAAGGGTATCCCCAGTAGTACTGGTAATCTTTGTTCAGCAAGTTGTTCACGCGCGCATACACGGAGATACCTTTGAAGAGTTCGTAGCTGCCGTTCAGATAGAGATTGCTGACGGGGTCCGCCTTGTTGCCCTCCACGCCTTGGCGTGAGATGTGCTGATAGCCGATGCCGACAAGCAGTGGGGAGATGGGGCGTACCTTGAGATTGAGATTGCCTTCTACGGCCGGTTTGAAACTTACTACGACATCAGAACCGTCTGAGTCCGTTGTCCAATGGCGATAGACGGCATTGGCGGCGAGATAGAAAACATCCTTGTAGTTGTAGCTCAGGTCGGCTCCGGCGTAGAGGTTCTTGGTGTCTTCTGTGAGGAAAACATTGCTTATCCCGTCGGACTTGACAGTCGGAGTGTCAATCAGGTCGTTTTTCAAATCTTGATACCCGCCGTATAGGTTGAACCACAATCCGCTGACCGGGCTTGCCTTGAAGCCGACGGCTGCGTTGAGCTGTTCGTAGGTATTGTCAAGCTGCTGGTTTGTAATGCCATAAGGCGTAATGGTTTCCAGACGGCGGAAATCGTTCTGTAGCCGTCCTCCCTTACCTTGTGCGTAGAGGATGTAGCTGTCCGAGAAGATGTATTGTATTTCTACGTCGGGAGCGGCGCGGAACTTCTTGCCGAAACCGAAAGCCAGGTCGACGTGTGCGCCGAGACGTATTTTCCAGTCGTCATTCTGAAAGAGATAGTATGGATTGAAGTCTACGTCGGTGTGATTCTCGAAACGTCCGTCGCTGTAGAATGTATTGTCCATGGCAAAAGCCATGCCGATGGTCTGCTCATCGGAGATGGAACCGGTGACATCGGCTTTGGTACGCACGATATTTTCTTTGATATTGCTCACCATGAGGTCGTGTTGGCGCTGGTAGACCAACAAATTGGTTTCGGCACGGAATTGGAGAGGCATATCGTCGCTCGTGGAACTTACCCCGAAATGTACATCACCCGAAACGAATTTCTGTTTGTTGCTGACGAAGTCGGGCAGGAAGTTGAAATTGCTTTGGTTGAACTTTCCGGCAATATTCAAATCGACTTTGCTGAAGGCATGTACATAATCCATGGCAGCATGGGTACGGTAGTAGAATGAATTCCACTTCCCGCCATTATCCGGCAAGTCCAGTTTGCCATCCATGCCATCCATTGTGAATGTCAGGTTGAGGCGGTCTTTGGGGGATAAAGAGAAGAGGTAGTTGGCGCGTACATCGAGGTTACCGTAGTTACCGTATCCCAAGCGTACATATCCGGGCAGCGCTTTCGCCTGCGTCTCTTTTCCGGTATAGGCTTGCATGATACCTGCCGGGATATGGGTTGCCGGCATCAGGGTGGCGTCATATTCCACCGCCTTTTTGCTGACGGTAGGAGGTTCCACCTTGGGAAGCACGTTCACTTTGGAGGCATCCATGATGTCCGGATTATATTCTTGTTCCACGACTACCGTACGGTTCATGGTGGTGTCTTGGGGTTGTGTCTGGGCTTGTGCTCCCAAAGAGAGGGAGACAAGCATAGTTCCTGCGAGGATATATTGTATCTTTTTCATAATGTGCTATATTTCTTACTTCAATTTCTCCAGTCTTTCGTTAATCATGCTTGCTATATCGTCATCGGCCTGGTAGTTCTGCTGCAGGCTCAATAGGTATTGGCGTGCATCGAGCTTCTTGTCCATGGCTACATATACATCAGACAGAAGGATGAAACTGCGTGCCAGCCAGTAGGCATGCGGTGTGCTTTGGTCGATGAAATTAAGGATTTCCTTTTCTGCAGAGGCATAATTACCGGCGTTGTACCATTGTAATGCCACCAGATATTTGGCTTCGGCTCCATAAAGGGTACGGGTGTCTTTGGCCAGCAGCTGAAGGTCATCCATTGCCTTCTTGTCGGCTTTCTGGTTGAGGTATGCCTTGGCACGGTAGTACAACGCCTCGTTCCGGAGCTCCGGAGACAGCTTGGCTTCGGCAAGCAAGGCTGTGGCGGCGTTGATGACTTCCGCATCATCATGCATCAGTGCTCCACAGCGCAGTACACCGATAGCGCCAAGCTGGCGGCGCTCTGCGTGGTGGCTTTGGCCTGCAATTTCTTGTAGTCGGCCAATGCAGGGCATATTGCTGGCGGTTGAACAGAATTTCTCCATGCATCAGCAAAGCCTCTTCAGAATATGGGTTATCGGGGTATTCCAGCAGTTTTCCGGCATGTTCCAATACCGCCTCGTCATCTTTCTGCTCTTTGCCTATGACGCAGAGATAGTAGTGCGCATTCAGGCTGAAAGCGCCTCCCGGGAAACTTTGCAGATAGCGGGTGAAGCTCTCTTTGGCAGGTGCGGACTCGCCTTTCATGTATATCTTTTCGGCAGCGATGTAAGTCAGCGAGTCTTGCTCACTGGGTTCGAAGCGGATTTCGCCCGGCATCTGGGCGGCGAGGGCGGCAAACTCGTCCACGCGGTTGGCATCTACATAGATGGACTTCAAGTCGCGCATGGCAAGGCGGGCTTCCTCGCTTCCGGGATATTGGGTGACCACATGCTTGTAGGCTTCTATGGCACGGTCATAGTCATCGTTCTGGTAGTAAAGCAGACCGATTTCGGCAGCGGCTTTACGGCTGACGGGACTCTCGGGATACTTGCCGAGCAATTCGCGGAAGGCGGCGATAGCTTGGGGGTTGTTGTTGCTCTGTACGTAGGAGCGCTTTTTTCGTAAAGGGCATTGATGGCATAAGGCGAATTGGGATATTTGACGGCAAGACGGTCCAGTAAAGTAACCTTTCCGGAATAGTCTTTTTGCAGGCCGCTACAAGGGCCAGCTGATAGTAAGAGTAGTCTCCGGCAGGTGTTCCCAGACTTTCTGCTTTTGTATAGTATTGCTTGGCCTCGTCGAAGCGGCGGACGTGCAGGTTGCAGTCACCGATACGGTTGTAGGCATCTGCCAATGCGGTCGGGTTTTCACCTTTCTCCAGTTGGACAAAGTTGCGGAAACGGTTCTCTGCCGTCGAATAGTCTTTCTGGTGGAAAGCGATGTAGCCCAGGTTATAGTAGGCAAGGGCGAACATCTCCGTATCCCTCTGCCGGGTGAGTGACAGATATTCGTTGAAATTGCAGGCAGCTTCTCTCATCCGGTTCAGGCGGTAATAAGACTCGCCGAGCCAGTAGAGGGCGTCTGCCTTGGTCTGGAGGTTGTATTGCCCCAACGTGACGCTTTGGTTGAAGTAACCGATGGCTTGTTCGAACTGCGTGTTGGCAAAAGACTGGGTCCCGAGTTGGAAAAGAATCTTTTGTTTGGCTTCCAGAATGGCTTTGCTGGGATGGGAGATACGGTCGATGGACTTGAGTGCGGCATCATAGCTGCGTGTATTCATGTATACTTCCACCAGGTAGTTGCTGACTTTCTCGGCATAAGGAGAGTTTGGAAATTCGTTCAGGAATTTCTCAAAGACGGTCACCGATTCGCCGAAAGCGGAATAGGAGGTCTCGTGAATGCATAAGGCGTAGTTATAGGCGGCTTGTTCCTTGATTCTCGGGTCGGCATTGGAAGCGGCAGCCTGCTCGAAGGCCATACGTGCCTTGGTCTTGTCGGCCAGTTGCAGGTAAGCCAGTCCCATGTGCAGGTAGGCATTTTGGGAGAGAGCGTCGTTCTCGGTAGTCACTTCGCCAAGGATGGCAGGAACTTGAGAATACACGCCGCATTGATAATAGGACATACCCAGCATGTAGAGGGCATCTCTTCTATGAGTGGCAGATTCGGCATTGTGCTCCAGGTATTGCTCGAAGGACTTTATGGCTTCGTGGTATTTCCCGAAATGGTATTCGGCTGTACCGAGGATGCGGTTCAGCTCTGCCGTGTGCGTGTAGCTCAGACCGTCGGGGTGGGTTGACAAGGCATTTTGCGCTACAATTTCCGCCTTGTCGTACTGTTTCTTCAGCAAGTAGATTTCGGCGATGTAATAGGGGACCAGGTTCTTGTACTTGGCATTGTCCTGCAGAGGCAGGAAACCGCTGAGCGCTTCGTCATACCGTCCTTGGGTATATCGGATATAAGAGATGTAGTAAGCACAGTCCGCTGCATATTTCCTGCTGGTGCTGCGCAGGGTCTCGAACCAGATGGCTGCTTCCTTTACATTGCCCGTCTTCAGATAGCAGGTGGCAAGGCGGTAGGTCATGTCGTCACGCTCCTCGGTACCCAGAAGGTCGAGGCGGGCAGAGTTGAACATGGCGAGGGCATCGTCATAATTGCCTTCGAAGAAATAGGAGGAGGCGATTAATGCATAGATGCGGTTGGCATGGGGAGTATCAGGATATTCGTCCAGGAAGGCGCGGAGCAGGTCTATGCTTTTGGGGTCTCTGAGCTCGTATGCGGCGCATACCAGCATGTATTCCGCTTCTTGCCGCTCGCCGGTATCGGGCAGAGGCTTGCCGTCTGCATTCATCTGGCGTACATAGGCTTGCAACGGGGAGATGGCGGCGGCGTATGCCTTTTGTTGGAACAACGTCTGTCCTTCCTGGTAGAGTCGCTTGGGAGAAGTACTCTTCTCGCTTGTTTGTGCTGAGGCGAGTAAAGGTGCGCAACAGAGTGCTGTGCACAATATTCGGGAGATTTTATGTTTCATCTTCTTTTGTTAAAATAGGTATTTTACAAAAATACGGGTTTTAACCCGGAAATGTTACACTTGTTTGGCTTTTTTAGGATATATACCATAATAGGAACGAATAATCATTCACTTTTGTTCTTCCGTATGTCTTCCAGGAAGATACCCACTCCTTTGCGGATGGAGCCGAGTCCGAACTCTTCCGTACGGATATCTTTTAAGGGGAGGAAGAAGAGGTCTGCCGCGTCGTCCATCGCCTCGAAGTGCAAGGTGTCCTCCACCGTACAACGGAAAAACATATCCAGCGTGTGTACGGGGAAGCCGGAATAGATGTAAATATTGGGTAGGGAGAAGAGATATTCGGCCTTTGCCACCTTCATGCCGGTTTCTTCTCTTACTTCGCGGGCAACGCTTCCTCACTGGTCTCGGTCATGTCGATGAAGCCTCCGGGGAGGTCTAACGTCCCTTTGGCAGGCTCTTTGGCGCGGCGGCACACCAGCAGCTCGTCGCGCTCGTTCAGTATCAAGGCGACGGTGGCAGAAGAGGGGTTGAAGTAGTAGACGAAACCGCAGTCGGCGCACTGCTTCGACTTCTCGTTATGAACTTCGAAATGGGCTGAACCGCATTTCGGACAATATTTGAATTGCGAAAGTGGATGTTCCATGATATTTTAGTCTTTGTCCGGGGGACAAAGATAATGGAAACCAGGTGTAGTATGAAAGGAACGGAGATTATATTTACCGGATGTTTACCCTATAATGTAAAAGCCGTTACTCCAGAATGTAACGCTTTTACATTATGAAGTAACGACGTTTACCATAGTATGTAAAGGCGTTTACTGTAGTATGTAAAGGTGTTTACTGTAGTACGTAAACGGAGTTTCTTAAGGCGGTAAGCATTTCAACCTCTACTTGCGCCTTCTTCTCCCTATTTATCCCTCCTTAAACTCCAGTATATCCCCCGGCTGGCAATCAAGTTCCTTACAGATTGCTTCCAGTGTAGAGAAACGGATGGCCTTAGCCTTTCCGGTTTTGAGAATAGAGAGATTGGCAGGCGTAATATCAATCTTCTCCGCCAGTTCGCCCAAAGATATCTTTCTTCGGGCCATCATTATGTCAAGGTTTACTATAATCATATAATTGTGTTCTATTTATCAATTATTCTTTTCCCACTCACACCACCAGTCAGTGTACCGTTTCGTCAACCGGTAATAACCATATATGCACAGATACATCCACGGCATTACAATATAGACTTTCCACTTCCCGTCAAAGGCCGGAAACAAGAGGAGAAAATAGACAATACTTGCCAACAATAAAACCGCCACAAGTCCGACAACGAAATACAGACCATATTTCACACTTTTCTTCATATCGCGCTCTTCACTTTTATTTAAATCGTCAACTCTTGTTCCTCACGCATACGAACTCCCATCTTAAAAAGATAGCCCATAAAGATGATGAAAACTCCCAATAACACGAATATCCGATAAGAAGTATCAGTCGGTACTCCTTCGGGAGTAAACCAGGAGAGAGTTACCTGAAAAAGCCCATTCAATGCTATCAGCACCCCAATGGTTTGTATCAAAGATGAATTCTGATAAACAAACACTTCCTCTTTCTTCACATTGCGGAGAATGAGAAAATACACAAGCCACATATTGTCATCACCAGCATTGTTACTGATTCGGGTAATATGTGCCAGATAAAATTAGCAGTATCATCCTTTCCCAACTCATAGCACAATGTCAGATTACGAACAATGCCGCCACCAATACATAGTCCACAGAAATAAAACAGCACATTCATAATAAGCGCTATCCGTCTCTTTGGTTCCTTTGGTTCCTTTTGTTTCATAAGTGTCATAATCCCTCCTCTCACTTTTAAATAGTCAAGTCCTGTTCTTCCTTTATCTTCACCCCGGCGGCAAATATCTCGGTGAAAAGAATTATAATAACCAGGGATGTGAAATCCGTATCATGCGATGCAACCACTTCATAGCCCAGCAGAGCCACTTGCTTCACTGCTTCAAGATGATTCAGCCAATCGTGCAAAGTCATCAAGCCGTACAATGCAGCAAACGAATAAGTAAAGAAACGCAACCGGGCTACATTATCCGAAGTAAACACTTCCCGCTTTGAGATGGATACCAGCAAACGTATCAGACAATAGATTCCTACAAAGAAAGGAATGATGGCAAACATGGCAAAGAAGTTCACTATGGAACTCCAGACAGTGGGGACAATCACAGTGCCTATTCTCTTACCTGATAAGGTACTGACTTATCGGCAAAACGATTCGTCAAGGAATCGACTGCTGTCGTTTCCAAAGGTCTTACATCCACATATACCTTATCAAATAAACCGGAATACTCCGGCTGTGGAGTTCCCGAATGCACATTTACACTATTGTAACCCTCAAGAAAACTATTCTTCATATCCACCCAGCCCGCTATCATCGCATAGGTAAACTCTGCAACAATGACCAATATAGCCAGGATACCCAATATACTTATCTTTTTCATAATCCTCCCCCCACATTAAACCGTTAAATCCTGCTCTTCCTTTATCTTCACGCCGATGGCGAATATCTCGGTGAACAATGCCAACAGCATATAATTGAACCAAGCATACTTGAAAGAATAAGGCAACACCTCGTATCCCTCCAGCCGCACTTGAGAAGCCAAGTCATGATAGATGCCCCATTGCTGCAACTCGAATAAAAGACTCACCGAAATCAGCGCATAGACAAAGATGCGCATCCGACGCACATTCTTGTGCACAAACACCTCGCCTTTCGTGGCAGTAAGCACCAGCCGCGCCACACTATAGAACCCGTAAAGCGCAAACAGTCCCGCAGGAAACAGCAAGAACGATACCCACCGCCACTTCGTACTACGGAAACCTTGCACCGATACCTCACTTGTATTGCAATACATGGGCGTATCCTGTGCCGCACTAATCAAAGTATCGGCAGGCAGCGTATCATCTGCCCGCACCAAAAGTGACACAGAGGGTAAGGCATGAAAATCCTTCTGGTCGCCCGCCTCATTCCAGCCGTCCATAAATCCACTAAACATATCCGTTACAACACTACCAATAAACACTACCAAAGCCAGGAAGGCACATACTCTGATTTTATTCATATCTCTGTCCGTTCTTCTTATTATTAAATCGTCAAATCCTGCTCTTCCTTCATTTTCAATCCAATGGCAAACACTTCACCTACAATCAGCGAACAAAGCCCAAGTACCAGCGTGGTAGTGCTCACCAATTCTGAGAGGCTCAGCTCGTAACCATGCAGCGAGAATACGGTATCGATACTATAAATCAAGATATGATGACGCAAAGGTACAGCAGAAGCTGACAACCAGTGCCATTCCCAATCGACGCAGCCGACGTACATTCCGCCAGTTGAAGATGTCGGACTTGTTGATAGAGATTATCAAGCGGATAAACAATACTACTGCCCAAAGGGAAAAGCCCAAATGCAGATATATCAGCAAATACTTTGCCACCACTTTCCCGACAGAATCATGAGAATCTACGCTGACCATCAACGAAGAGTAGGCTGCAGGCACATAACTCCTGCTTTTCTCATTGTAGACGGAATCCCTGAAGAAATCAAACGACTCCATGGAAGAAGGTATCAGGTTGACAACCTTCAGGTTCATCAGTTCCTTGTAGGCAGCAATGTCACTCCCTTTCTTTCCCAGCTCCAGTCCGGTCTGCGCCCCCATCTTGGCTCCCAGAAAGATATAGTACCCCTGCTCCAATACCGAGTAACTCAGTACAAGCATTACCACCAGGCAGAGAATGTTTAATCTTCTTTTCATAATTCAGTTGTTGTTGTATTAGTATCAGATATATTATATTTATTCAGTTGTTTCAAGGAGAGTAGAAGCAACAATATGAAAACCACTGCCCAAACCAGTACATACGGGTTACTCAGCAGATGTGTCACATCCTCCATTTCAGGATGTTTCAGGCTCAGATAGACAGACAAGCCGTTATTCATGATATGTATCAGAATACATGCCATAAGACTCCGTGTCTTATAATAAAGCCAGGCAAGCAAGAAACCGATGAGGCAAGCACCTATTATCTGAACCGGATTCAGATGAAAGATACCGAATATCAACCCGGAAAACAAGATAGCCTTTGCCGGGCTATATCTGCGAAGCAGCTCCTTGGTAATGGCACCACGGAAAAGCAGTTCTTCCAGTACGGGTCCCAAAACAGAAATACAGAGAATACCCAGCCAACCGGATTGCAGTATATCAAATGTCTGGTCCAACAAATTGGGCAAAAAAGTAAGTTCGGACATCAGAAGACCTATTATACATATGGAAGTCATTCCGGCAAGCAGGCTCCATGCCAGATAAGGGACTGACACCGGAGAATACAGATGCTTGTCTCCCGTCAGGTAGTTCTTGCGCCACAAGTACAGTCCCATGAAAACAAAGCCCAGCAGCATGGTAGGCGCCACAGCAATCTGACCAGCCTTGTCCATGTCGAAAGTTCCATAAGCGAAATACGTATACAGCAGACAGAAAGGTCCTGCAAACAGTGCTCCTATAAGCTGCATCAAAAAGTAAATCAATACTAGTTTTATTGCCGTTTTCATTGTTCTATTCGTCTAAAAGTTCGCAAAGATACACATTTTCTCTGTCAATCCGTCAAGCTGTGGCAACAAGTCCCATCAGCAGCACCATCACTGTAGAAAGTGACAATACCAATAGTGTAATACTCATAAATGCTCTTCTCATAACCTAAGCCCCTCCCTCATTTCTATATTGTTCTTCATTTATTTCACTGCCAGGAGCATACGTCTTCCTCCTGCAGTGGCATGTTCCACCAACAGATTCCAGTCGTTGTCCTTCTTACTCCATTTGTAACTCAAGTAGTTGATGTCATCTCCCGCCTGCAGATAAACTGCTTTTTCTTTCACATCGGAGTAGGCATGCGTCTTGTTGTCCCACAAGGCATATTCCACATCCGTACCGGCTTCCGTATAATTGTAGTTCAAGCAATAGAAGCGTTCAAACGCCTGCTCAATCTCGTTCCATTTCAACGCTTCCTTCTGTATCGTACGCCCTTGGGCATCATAGATGAAATTGTATTTCAAATGGTTCTGCAGAAACTTACCGTTCTCTACTTTATATACAATCTGGGACTCCACCTGATTTCCGTTCATCACTTCATTATAGGCAAAGTTTTCCTGGATATTACCACCAAAAGCATTTATCACTACTGTCACTACAAAGATTGTTGTCATTACTAAAGTTTTCATACCGTTATTGTTTTATTAGTTCTTTATTTTGTTTTTCGATAATCATTTATCGTTTTTCGATATGCAAATAAAAGACCTTTTTTTGATATGACAAAGAAAAACAGAAAATATTTATCGAAAAACAATAAAAAACGCGTTTTACGATAAATACACAGAAAACAAACACTTCAAACGGGAAAATACATAGAACTGCAAGGAGATAAATGACCTCGCCTTATGTTTATAAAGAAAGAATGGATTTAATCTCCACCTCGTCACGGTGAAGCTGGGCAATAAGTTCTTCTATACTGTCGAATTTCAGTTCAGGACGGGTGCGGCGCACAAAGGAAAGACGCATCGGCTGCTGATAAATGTCAGCATCAAACCGGAATATATGGACCTCAATACTGCGATCGGGGCCGTTCTCCAACGTAGGTCGGTAGCCAATGCTTAGCATACCGCCGTACTCCTTGCCTTCAACACAGACACGGACGGCATACACACCATCGCAGGGAATCAGCTTGTCAGGATCGGAAACACGGAGATTAGCCGTAGGAAAACCTATTTTACCCCCCACTTGATAGCCGCCGACAACCGTACCGTCCAAAAAGAAATCATATCCCAGATACTCGGCAGCTTCCGAAACGTTTCCCTCCTGCAACAGACCTCGAATAGCCGAGGAGCTGACAGTAACCTCCGTTACCGATGTCTCCTTACTATAAGAATACGCGCGCGCAAGAAGCACCTCCATACCCAATTCGCGACCATAGTGCACATAGTCTTCAAAACCCTCGCTGCGGTTATGCCCGAAACGATGGTCGTACCCCACTACCAAAGCTTGTATCTGATAGCGATCCTTCAGTATGGACATGAATTCCCGTGCCGAAAGCCGGGCTATTTCAGGAGTAAAATCAAGCATCATGCAATAATCCACCCAGTCTTGGCAAGCAGGGAAACTTTCTCATCACAAGTGGTCAATAACTTCGGATGATAATCGGCCTGCATCACTTACGCGGATGTACCGGAAAAGTCACGACCGACGAAGCAAGCCCACGCCCGGCAGCTACCGCACACACTTGCTCTATCAGGTAGCGGTGTCCCCGATGTACTCCGTCAAAGAAACCGATAGTGGCTACACTTGGACGGGAACCAATGTCCGATGTTTCACAAAACAACTGCATGTCTCCAATCCTCGTGGGCCTTTGGCGTATAGGTAGAAATACCCAACGCCTCCGCTGTCCGGCAATTGGCCTCAGAATCGTCAATGAAAAGAGTCTCGTTGGGAAGAATACCGGTCTCATCCAGTACTTTCTGAAATATATCGGCATCCGGTTTTGCCATCTTCATCTCATAAGAGAGATAGATATGCTCAAAAAAGTCCTCCGCACGGAAAGCCTTGTAGCGAAACGCGTGCAGACACGACCATTGCCAATGGATTTCATTGGTGTTGCTCAGCAGATAGACCACATATTTTTTGCGCAGTTCCAACAGTAAATCCAATTTAAAAGTAGGAATACTCACCAGGAAACTGTTCCAGGCGTCATCTATCTGGGCATCAGTCACCGGTTTCCCTATCTTTCCACGAATCACTTCCCGGAACTCCGCACTGGTAATCAACCCTTTTTCATATTTCTGGAAGAAATCCTGCTGGTGATAGAGATCCAACATGACTTCCACGTCCGGCAATCCCAGCTTTCTGAAATTCTCTAAACAGCGCTGGCGGTCCAAATCAATCAGAACTCCGCCAAAATCAATAATAAGGTTCTTGATTCCTCTTCTTTTCATCACTATTTCTGTGTTAAACGTCGGATAAGGCGAACCAGTTCACCTATCCACAAAACAAACGAAGTAGAAACGACAATCGTCATCCAAGTCATAAAATCGAGCGGCACTGTGCGGAATACAGCTCCACCAAACTGTACAATCAGTATCTGTCCGCCCAAAATGGCAAGTATAATCAGCTCCATGCCATAAGATTTAGAAATGCCCTTGAACGCCGAGTCCGAAGTGCCGAACACACGTGCATTGAACAAGTTCCAGAACTGAAGCATAACAAAGAACGTGAAGAACACAGTCAACCGATAGGTAGTCATCCCCCCCTCTTCACTGTTAAACCAGAAGAGCATTCCCATAAGCAATACCAGAAAGGCAAAACCCATTCCCAAAATGTAATACCTCATGGACTTGGTTATAATGAAATCCGTACTCTTACGCGGTTTTTCCTTCATCACGCTCTCACTGGGTGGAATGGACGCCAGGGCCAGGGCCGCAAACGTATCCATAATCAGGTTCACCCACAACATCTGCGTGACGGTCAAAGGAAGCGTCGTACCACCAGTGAGCCCAGAAGAACGATAAACAAAGCCACAAAATTGATAGTCAGCTGAAAACAATGAAACGCTGTATATTCTTATATAGAGAACGTCCCCACATCACGGCCGTACCTATACTGTTGAAGGAGTCATCCAGCAGCGTGATGTCGCTGGCCTCCTTGGCAACGGAAGTCCCGGTACCCATCGAAAGTCCCACTTGCGCATGTTCAACGCAGGAGCATCATTCGTGCCGTCACCCGTCACAGCCACTACCGCACCTTTCTGCTGCAACAGTTGCACCAGACGCTGTTTGTCTGTGGGGCGTGCACGCGACATTATCTTCAAGTCCATCACACGGTCCAATGCCTCCTCATCCGTCAATTCGGCAAATGCAGCTCCCGTAATGCGGTTCTTTTCCGTATCCTCCGGTTTCCACAGACCAATCTGGCGTGCTATCTCGGTAGCCGTACCCGGTGTATCTCCCGTCACAATCTTCACTCCGATACCTGCCGACTGGCATTTGGCAACGGCCGCAGGCACATCCGGACGGATAGGGTCACTGATGGCAACCACACCGAGGAACGACAAGTCATTTTCAGCAACCAATGACACACAATCAGACGCTTCCGCATCATCCACAATCTTGAATGCAAAGCCAAGTGTACGCATAGCCATATTCTGATAGTTGAGCAACTGAGCCTCCACTGTAGAACGGTATTCCACCGCATCCACACGCTTGCCGTCCAACATGACATCCTTGCATTTACCCAAAACAATCTCGGAGCTCCCTTCACATACAGCACCTTCTTCCCAATCAGGGGAGATTGCACCAGGGTAGCCATGAATTTCCTTTCCGTAGAGAAAGTCAGCTGGTCGATAACCGTAGCTTTCTCACGCAGTGCCAGGTAGTCGCATCCCTGACTGCTCAGCCAAAGCAGCAGTGCCACCTCCGTGGGATTACCCACCCCTTTCGGCTTCTCTCCAGTCACCTCTTCTTCCAGGAAAGCAGTGGAGTTAGCACTGATACCTTCCATTACCAGCTTGCTGAGGTCATCATTCCCCAGCTGCCCGTTATTCTTCAAACTATAGAAGTTGGTTCATGCACCTGCATCAGATTTTGGTCAATGTCCCGGTCTTGTCGGTACAAATCACTGTAATGGCTCCCATCGTCTCGCATGCATGCATCTTGCGCACCAGATTGTTGGTGGAGAGCATACGCCGCATGTTCAACGCCAGACTGAGTGTCACGCTCATCGGCAATCCTTCGGGCACAGCCACCACAATCAGGGTAACTGCCATCATAAAGTATTGCAAAGTAGCCTGCAAGGCCGGCAGCCAATCACGGAAGGTGTGGAATGAAGAAAAATCATAGACCAGTACCACATCCTTTACAAAGAAAATGAGAAAAGCCAGACCCGCTACGGAAAAGCCAATCTTTCCAATCAGATTGGCCAATTTGGTCAACTGAATATTCAGCGGAGTAGGTTCCGTATTCTGTTCGGTACTTTGACGTGCCACTTTACCGATTTCCGTAGCATCGCCCACAGCCTCCACACGCATGGTGCCATGTCCGTCCACCACCGTTGTACCGCGCAAAATGCGGTTGGAAGCATACGTACCTCTTCGTCAAAGTCAGCTTCTACGGTAGTTTTCGTCACTACCGGCTCACCGGTCAGATTCGATTCGTTCACTTGCAGGGAAATGGCTTCCAGCAATTCACCGTCCGCCGGAACCTCTTCACCGGTTTCCAGCACCACTATATCACCCACCACTACATCTTTACGGGGAATCTCCTGCACATGTCCGTTACGAATTACTTTCACCAAGTTTCTTCGTTCACTGCATTCAGCAGGTCAAACTTCTTTCCGGCATCATACTCAAAGAAGAAACCGATACCGGTAGCCAGCAGAATGGCTACTATAATGCCGATAGTCTCGGCATATTCATTCTCTACAATGGAAATAATCAAAGAAAACAGAGCGGCAACCAGCAATACCCTTACTACGGGGTCCTCAAACTTCTCCAGATACAATTTCCATAAGGAAGGCCGTTTAGGAGGCGTCAATAAATTTACTCCATGTTCGTCGCGGCTCTTCCGCACTTGTTCGTCGGTCAGTCCGACATGATAATAATCATCCTTTATTGCAGTCATGCAAGTCTTTAGGTTTAATTTTGGAACGCAAAAATACAATAATAATCCGGGAAAACAATACCTATATAATGATTAGTGATTAATTGACTGTCATTGATTCTCTTTTTCCCTCACCAGTTTCGGTCTGGTTGCAGGCTCCCACGGCAATGTGAACCAGAAAGTCGAACCTGCCCCTTCTTCCGATTCCACGCCTATTTCGCCCCCCAATTTGCGGACAATGGTCTGGCAAATGGAGAGTCCCAGTCCGGTACCGTTCTTTTCCTGCTTCAGCTTGACGAAACGTTCAAAAACATGTGGCAACTTTTCCTGGGGAATACCGGTTCCCGTGTCTTTTACGTAGAAATAGAGACCTTCCTCATAGGGTCTGAATCCGAGGGTAATACTGCCTTCCTGGGTGAACTTCAGGGCATTCGTCATAAAATTGGATACCACTTGTGCAAGCCGGTTTCTGTCTGTATGCATGGTATATTCCTTCTCAGAAGCCTCCCGGACAATCTGCACTCCACTACCCAGCTCGGCCACCCGCATACGGAACTGTTGTTCCAAATCGAACATCATCTGGTTGATGTCCACATCCGAGAACACAAATTCCAATGTTCCGGCTTCTATCTTCGAGAGGTCCAGAATATCAGCAATCAGCTGTTGCAGCATTTCATTGTTACTTTGCACAATTTCCAGGAACTGTGTCTTCTCCTCGTCTGTCGATGCAGAGGCCAGCAATTCCGAGAATCCGACAATTGCGTTCAGCGGGGTACGGATTTCATGGCTCATATTCGCCAGGAACACCGATTTGGAGCGGTCGGCATTCTCTGCCTTCTCACGTGCCAGTTTCAATTCAGCTTCCACTTGTTTCAGCCGGGTAATGTCATGCACGGTAATCACCATGCAGTCGCGGTCCTCAATCTCCATATACTCGCCGGAAACATAAGCATTGCATTCCGTAGTTCTGCCTTCGCTATCCCTAAGATTCAGAATAGCTGCCAAATCCGTGAAGTTCTTTTGCACCACAAAGGCATTCTCTATGGCATTCCGCACGGGGCAGTGCTCACACAAATCGTGAGTGCCGCAACCTCCTGCTGCCGACAAGGCATTGTTACAGCGCAGAATATCTCCCACCCGTCCAGTTTCGGCAGGCTTTACAGCTCCGGTAATATCGTAGTAATTGGTGTAGAATACAGTGAAGTCGCGGTTTATCAGCAGTACGTAGGCATGCAGATTCCGCATAATCGCCCTGAACAGCTTGTCGGTCATTTTCATAAAATGTTGTTTAATAGAGAACAAAAATAAACTATTTTTGTTCAACAATAGAACAAAAAGGGCTTTTAAACGTTATTATAGGAGAATAAACCTAAAAAGGAAATTTATGGAAAAGTACATTTCCACTGTATGCGATTATGTCTATGACCCTGAATTGGGCGACCCTGAAAATGGAATAGAACCGGGAACATCTTTCGAAGACCTTCCCGAAGATTGGGTTTGCCCCTTGTGTGGAGTAGGCAAAGAAGAATTTGAGAAAGCGTCCTAAGACGCTTTCTTTTCTTTTATATCGCTGCTGGCTTCCACTACATTCACCACATAGTCGCCCAGCTTTTCACATTCCGCAATGATGTCCATATAGTAAACACCCATCTGGTAATCATATTCTTTGTTGTTCACATCCAAGATATTCTGGTTCTTCAGCTGATTGCGGTAATTATTGATTTCGTTCTCCAAATTAAAGGACTTGTTCACATCCGCGCCTGCATGCTCCGGATGTTCCACCACGACAATCATCTGCTCCAAGGCATCATCCGTCAGCTTCATCATGAAATGGATATGCTCGTACTGCTTCTCGGTGAAATCCTGATTGGTCTGGCGCTTGCGGTTGATGGTACGTGCCAGGTTATAGCAGCTGTCGCCGATGCTCTCTATCTCCGTCACTTCACGCAGCATGGCACGTATTTGCAACTTACTTTCCGAACTCAGGCGCCCTTCGGACACTTGATTCAGATAATTGGCAATCTCCAGCTCCATGCTGTCACTGATATTCTCGTACTTCTCCACACGGCTGAACACTTTGTTGAAATCATCATCCTTCTCCGTATGCAGCAAGTCCTGCACCATTCCGAACATACGGCGGGTACGTTCGGCAAAAAGATGTATTTCCTTGCTTGCCTGCAGGATGGACAGCTCTGCCGTAGAAAGCATACCGCCCGAGATAAAACGCAAGCGATATTCCTCGTCCTGCTCCTTCATTGGAATAATGGCACAGACCGTACGTTCGATAAACTTCACGAACCATATCAATATCAGCACGTTGCAGATATTGAAGCAAGTATGGAATGCCGAAAGCTTGAAGGATACGGCCACAGCCGGATCTTTAGTACCCATCACGTTCTCTACGAACCATGACACAGCCTCGGTAAAGGGGGTGAAAAGACACAACACCCATATCACACCAAACACATTGAACACCAAGTGGGCCAAAGCAGCCCGCCTTGCCTGCGTATTACCGGTCAGCGCCGCAAGGTTTGCCGTGATGGTTGTACCGATATTCTCTCCCAAAACCAGTGCTGCCCCCAATTCGAAACTAATCCAGCCGTTGGCGCACATAATAAGCGTAATGGCCATAGTTGCCGCAGATGCCTGCACAATCATGGTCAACACCGTACCGATACCCACAAAAAGAAGTATGGAGATAAAGCCCATGTCGGTATAGTCCTGCACAAATGACAGCATATCAGGATTTTGGCTCAAGTCAGGAGCATTGTTTTTCAAATAGGAAAGCCCCATGAACAAGAATGAGAAACCGAAAATAAATTCACCGACAGACTTGCGGTTACTTTTTTTGAGAGAAGAGGAGAGGAATGCCGAAAGCAAGAAGAGGAAGAGCAAAGGCGGCAATGTCCACCTTGAAACCTAAAGCTGAAATAATCCATGCCGTAACAGTCGTACCGATATTAGCACCCATTATGACACCTATGGACTGTGAAAGCGTTAACAACCCCGCATTGACAAAACTTACAACCATCACCGTGGTTGCAGAGGAAGATTGTACAAGTGCTGTAATCAGCACGCCCGTCAACATACCGGTCACTCTGTTGGTTGTCATTGCGGTCAATATCTTCCGCAGTCTGTCACCGGCAAATTTTTGAAGCCCCTCACTCATAATCTTCATTCCGTAAAGAAACAGTGCCAATGAGCCGAGTAGCTTTAAAAAATCATAAAAAGAATATTCCATCTTTAATTATTTAAGGTGTTTCATTCCTTCACGTGTTATAATGTCCTATATTTAACGTGTCAACCCACTAAAAACGAGACATCATGAAACACATGTTACAAATTGTTGCAAAAATAATAATATTTCTAAAGAATTCCCTATAGGGAGCTCACTTTTGGATATTTATTACGGTTTTAATCTAAATTTCCCCTATCAGGTAGTCAGTGCAAAGGTCAACAACCGTTCCGAAGGGCTGAATTTCCGTGTATACAACAATAAGGATGTAGAATTTCTCGACATACGCGACTCCTCAGGTATGCGCACCTATGTCCGTTCCCTCTGCTTCATTCTTTACAAAGCTGTCAGCGAGCTGTTTCCGGAAGGAAAACTGTTCGTAGAGCATCCGGTATCCAAAGGTTACTTCTGCAACCTGCGCATCGGCCGCCCCATAGAGCTGGAAGATGTGGCAGCCATCAAGAAGCGGATGCAGGAAATCATTGCCGAGAACATCCCCTACCACCGTGTAGAATGCCACACCACCGAGGCTGTACGCATCTTCAACGAACGGGGCATGAACGACAAAGTGAAGCTGCTGGAAACTTCCGGCTCGCTATATACCTATTACTACACACTGGGCGACACCGTAGACTACTACTACGCAACCTGTTGCCCAGTACCGGATACATCTGGCTGTTCGATATCGTGAAGTATTACGACGGCCTGCTGCTACGCATCCCCAACCGGGCAAACCCCGATGTCCTGGAAGAAGTGGTGAAACAAGAGAAAATGCTCGACGTATTCAAGGAACACCTGCGCTGGAACTACATTATGGGACTGGGCAACGTAGGCGACTTCAACATGGCTTGCGAGGAAGGCCATGCCACCGACCTCATCAACGTGGCCGAAGCCTGCAGGAAAAAAAGATAGCCCAGATTGCCGATGACATCTACCACCGCGGCGAAAACGGAAACCGGGTGAAGCTCGTGCTCATCTCCGGCCCCTCGTCTTCCGGAAAAACCACTTTCAGCAAACGCCTCAGCGTGCAGCTGATGACCAACGGCCTGCGTCCTTACCCCATCTCGCTGGACAACTACTTCGTAGACCGTGAAGACACCCCGCGCGATGAGAACGGCAATTACGATTACGAATCGCTCTATGCCCTCGACCTTGAGCTCTTCAACACCCAATTACAAGCATTGCTCCGGGGCGAAGAAGTGGAGCTGCCCCGCTTCAACTTCAACCTCGGGAAGAAAGAGTACAAGGGAGACAAGCTGCGCATCGACGAGCATACCATCCTCATCCTGGAAGGAATCCATGCCCTGAACCCTGAACTGACACCACAGATTCCCGCCGCCAGCAAATACAAGATTTATGTATCTGCCCTGACCACCATCTCGCTGGACGACCACAACTGGATTCCCACCACGGACAACCGCCTGCTGCGCCGCATCATCCGCGACTTCAACTACCGCGGCTACTCGGCACAAGAGACCATTTCACGCTGGCCCAGTGTACGCGCCGGCGAGGACAAATGGATATTCCCCTACCAGGAAAATGCCGACGTTATGTTCAACTCCGCCCTCTTGTTCGAATTCGCCGTGCTCCGCTGCCACGCAGAGCCCATCCTTACCAGTGTTCCACGGAACTGTCCGGAATACGCAGAAGCCTACCGGTTGCTGAAATTCATCAAATATTTCACCCCCGTACAGGACAAAGAAATTCCACCGACATCCTTGCTAAGAGAATTTTTAGGAGGCAGCAGCTTCAAATACTAAGTTTTTATTCTAACTTTGTGAGCAAATAAAACAAACGTACATATGAAAAAAATTATTTCGACACTTCTCTTAGCGACTTTCTGCATCTTTACTCAACTCCATGCGCAAAACCGTGCAGACGAATTGATGAAACAAGCACAAGAAAATCTTACGAAAAAAGAATATATCAAAGCCCGCTATCTATTCCTGCAAGCCTACAATGCCTTTGCCACGCAAGACAAGTATGTCCAGGCAGTGGAATGCGGCGTCAATGCCAGCGCCCTCTACCATCGGGAGAATTACTATAAAGAAGCTTTTGAACTGCTGCGCGGTGCCGAGCAAGTGGTGGCAACCGGCGAACAGAAAACGGCAAGGCCATGCCCAACCTACGTTTCCGCATCAACAAGGAACGCCTGCAGATGTACATCAACCTGAAAAATCCCGCACGTGCCAAGGAACAGCTGACCAAACTGGAAGAGACCGCCAAAGCCTCTCACAACGACTCTCTGAGCAACGACCTGCTTTATACGCAGGCCAACTATTACTACACCTTCGGCATGAACACACAAGGTGATGCGGCTACCAACCGCCTGATAGGGCAATATAAGGAACAGAAGAACTACGCCAAAGTAGACGAATGCTACAAGACTCTTATCAGTATCGCCCGCAAAGCAAACAATGCCGGACTGGTGGCACGCACCTACGACAAGTACATCCTATGGACCGACTCCGTAAAGGCGCTTACCGCCCAAGAGGAACTGAACGCCCTGAAGAAGAAATACGATGAAAGCCTGGCCACTATCCAGGAGAAAGATGATTCCCTAAGCGCCAAGCAGTACATCATCATCGGGCTTTGCATACTCGCCGCCATCCTTGCCGCCGCACTGGTATTCGGCGCCATCGTATTGCTGCGTTTCATCATCCTCACCCGTAAACAGAAGAAGGCCATCAGCATTGCTAATGAGCACAATGAGCTGAAAACCAAATTTATCCAGAACATTTCCGCCCAAATGGAACCGACACTGGACACGCTCGACGCCTCACTGCCGGGCGTAAAAGCCCTGCATGCATTCTCCAACCATATCCAGGAACTGTCCGAATTGGAAACCACCTTGTCCGAACCCTACGAAGTGCAGGAGAAGAATATCTCCACTTTCTGTGAAGGCATCATGGACAAAATCAAAGGAATGACACAAGAAGATGTCACCCTGACCGTGAATGCCCCCAAATTGAATGTAAAATCAACCTGAGCAACTGGAACGCGTCTTGCTGCATTTGTTGGAAAACGCCGCCGAGTACACCCCTGCCGGAGGAAAAATATGGCTGGACTTCAAGAAACGCGGTGCGCACACCCACCAGTTCATCATCAGCGACACCGGTTGCGGTATCCCCGAGGAGCAACGCGAAAACATCTTCAAGCCTTTCACCGAAGTGAAAGACCTGACGCAAGGCGACGGCCTGGGACTCCCCATCTGCTCACTGATTGCCACCAAGATGAACGGCAGCTTGACACTAGACAGCAGCTACAACAAGGGAGCACGGTTTGTACTAGAACTGCACGCTTAACGGCAGGTCGGTACAGAATAGAGTGGAATTCAGCAGCGAGGAAGCTGAACTCAAGCAAAAGAAAAAAAAGTTTGCAAACCTGCCCTCACTGCCCTCACCGCTTTCCTGAAACGCCCTGCTCATCGGCATTGCAGCGGTGAGTGAGAGCAAATAAAAAGAGTGAGGCAAAATTTGCCCTCACTCTTTTCAGTTCACCCGGTTGCTTGCTGTCACTCCCCTCAAGACGCACGGGCTTTCGTCCACCTCTCCCCCGTCCTTTATTAAGAAAAGCATATACATTTCTTGTGCCAAACGCAGGGTATTGACAACGCTCACCCAAGTGGTCTGATTTGTTCACCTTGGTGAGCCGATTCGTTCACCTTAGTGGGCCGACTTGTTCACTACAGTGGAGCATTGGCAAATCAAAGGGCTTTTCGGGAGAAACACGTATGCGGAACACAAAGAAACCCTGCACAGCACACGATGAATACGGTTCAAATTGAAAGTTCCACAAAGGGAATGAGAAGCCTGAAGTTGCTTATTGACAGTATCCGTTCTTTGAAAAAAAGGCAAACAGACAAGGACAAGCTAAACAAAAAACATTATTTTTGCAGTGCATCAAGCTGCAAGCCACATGAAAAAACGAACCATAGCCCTCATAGCCATACTGGCCGCATTATTGACAGCCTGCACCGGAAAGACAGACTACAATACAACATTGGTACAAGCAGACTCGCTGATGGCCTCACGCCCGGACAGCGCACTGCACATGCTGCAAGGCATATCAACCAAGAACCTGAGCACAAAAGCAGACCGCGCCTACCATGCACTGCTGCTGACACAGGCACGGGACAAGAATTACATCCGGCAGACGATGATTCGCTGATACAAGTGGCCGTGCGCTACTATGACACGCATGAGGATGCCCCACTGCAAGCACGGGCATACTACTATTGGGGAAGTCTTTATAGAGACCAGAACGACTATTCCGGAGCCATAGACAAGTACGCCATAGCCTTGTCGCATATCAACGACCACCCAGGAAACGCAGAGCTAAAAACCTCCTTATACAGCAACCTCGGCTATCTGTACTATACACAAGGCCTTAATTCCGAAGCAGATTCTATCTACCAACGGGCAGAATTATTGGCAAAATCGCAAAAAGACACCACTTCTTTATGCTATACTTTATCACAACGTGGAATGATAAGTCTTACACAAGGAAAAAATTATTACCCAAAAGCAGAACAGCAGATGCAGCAAGCCTTGTCTATTGGAAAAGCTTTTTCTGATAGTATGGTATTAGTTCCTATCTACCACTCTTTGAGTATGCTTTACAATCTTATGCCCAAGCCGGGACAAGCATTGCAGTATGCACGCCTCAACTATTCTGGTTTGAAAGATACCCTGCACTGCTATAGGACATTCCTACTACTTGGCAATGCCTATTTCCTGAACGGTCAGTATGATTCCGCCGACATTTTCCTGCAAAAAATACTCAAAGCAGAAAGATACTACGACACCAAAGCAGATGCTTGTATGCGTTTGTCGGAGATAGCACAAGCAAAAGGAGATATGGAAACATCCATTCTTCTGGAAAGAAAGCGAACAATGTATCAGGACAGTGCACAAATTAATCAGCAAGGGCATGACATTCTCAATACCATAATTGCCCGTGAAAGGAATAACAGCAATACAATAGTCAAGCGGAGCACTCTTTATATATATACAACAAGTGTTGTTTTTCTCGCTATAAGTTTCATCTGCATATTCTATTTCAGGAAGAAACACCTGCAGCATAAAGCCGAAAAGAAAGAATGGGAAGAAACGCTGCAGGCCGAAATTGCCAAGGCGAACTTAAAGAGGAAACAAGCATTTGCCGAAAAAGAACGGGAAAATGCAGCCTTGCAAGAAAAAGTCAGCCGACCGGTTGTGAAAAAACCGGCTCATGGACAAGAAGAATACAAGACTTCTGCACTCTACGCCAAAGTGTCCCGGATAACCAAAGAGCTTCAAAAAGTAGAGACAAAAGAGAACCTGAATGAAGAAGAGTGGAGCCAGTTCATAGCCCTTACAAATGCCGGATGGTATGGAATCATCACCTATCTTGATGAAAGATACAATCTGTCTGCAGAAGAAATTCGGATATGCTGCCTCTATTTGGCGCAAGTTCCCGTCATACATATGGGGCATTTCCTTCATATACAATCCCGCAGTACCATCCAGGCAAGAACGAAGAATATCCTATTGAAAATGGGAGCACCTCAAGGACTTTCATTGAAAAATGTGCTGTTTTCTCTGGCAGAACAGTTGAAAAGTAGTAATTAAGGCACTTTTGGGGCACTCCAAGATGAAAATTGGGCACTTTTTGGGCAGTGGTGAATCATCCGAATCCCTAACTTTGTAGCACAAGAAACGATAAAAACACTTATTTATGAAAGCACTGAAAGCATTAATCTTTATCTTATTCTTCTGCAACGGCCTTTCCACTTCGACTGCCCGGGAATGCCAAACCAATGCGGAAACGATTGTACTGACAAGCTATCCGATAAAACCCAAAGATAGAACCGGAAGTACAAGCGAGGAAGGACTTCCCATCAAACGCAGCATCCAACGACCGATAGCCGATGCTTACCTATATAATAATGTAGTGAATGTCAGCTTCAATGGAGACATTGCAGTTGTCAATGTCACTATCACCAATGAATCTACCGGTGAAACCGTCTATTCGGAAACACACAGCAGTCCTGCTGCCCTCAATATAGACCTGAACGGCGAAAGCACCGGCAACTATCTCATTGAGATTGAAACAGAGGATACACTTTTGACAGGAAGTTTTTCACTATAAGCAGTATCTATTATAGAAATAATTCATATTAGAGATTGAATACACTTTTATAGAGACCATTTTAAATTGTGATATTTTGTGCACCAAATATAGGCGGAATCGAAAAGCCTAATAGAGTAGAATAAAATTAATCCCAGACATTATGAACTTTAATGTGTTAAAAACGAAAGCTCTCAGCAAGAACCAAATGAGAGCCATTAAAGGAGGTTCCGGAACTTGCGGTTACAAATCGCCAACCGGTACTGTGAAATGTGGTGTAAGTAAGGCTCAGGCCATGCATATGGCCACAGAAGAAGGGCATTGGTGCTGCGACAGTTGCGGATCAAGTAGCTACTGCGGATAACAATGGTTTGCTTTTGAATAGGAGAATTTGTTTGATTAACTGTTCTCCTATTCACTTGTCACAGCCATAACTCTACAAGTGAAAGTTTTTTTAAGCAGCAAGTTATTTCACTTATCCTGCATACCTATTATTTCATTTTTTTATTGCAAACCAAATCTATAGTCCTATGATTATATGCATTGTCTTCCTTTTAATAATAAGTCTTTCATCTTGTCAACAGCATCATGTCGCCACCCAAAAGGACGAAAAGAATATAGTAGTGTGCTTCGACCATTACCATCCCAAACCATACAAAACCCCTGGAGGATAAAACATACACTCATGCCTAAAGCTCTCTATACCGACAATACGGAAATACTTAAGGAATATATGCCGGAAGCAGATTTCGACACTATAACCCTACAGTCGTCCGAAGACTTTAAGGAGTTAGCCCTGAACTATAGAGATTTTGAGTTCATCTATTACCCTTTAATACAAGGAGATACTGTCACTGTCTCTATGGACAGCCTCGATTACCCAATTTTAAGCAGCAAACATCACCTGGAACGCAATAGAATCTATAATATGAACTATGAACTGCGCAAAGGGAGGACACACTCCGGCTTAGAAGCAAAAACATGTTTGGGAAGCGACTGGGTACGGATTGCCCAAAGCATTGACGTGATACGAGCCAACAACTGGACTTCATTAATAATGGATTATTGTCCTTTGGACTCGTTGCATTCTATGTTCAATAGTTACAAAGCAGCATATACAGACACTATCAACCTCTTTAAGAAGCAGCAAATCATCTCGGACAAGGCATACAATCACTATCAACAACTGCTTGAACTGAAAGACTATGAATCCCAGCGGATGTTGAATGAAGACACCACCTTCTATCGCCAAATGGAAGCCGGCATTTCCGATGAGTACGCCTCCTATCCTTCATACCACGAATATCTGGACTACTACCTTTGGTTTACCAACCAACATATCCCGACGATACGTAAAACCCAAGGAGGAAATAAGGACTGGCGACAAACCTTCGAGGAACTATCTGCCAAACCGTTCCAACCCAAATCAATGCAAATCCTGCTTAAACGTTGCATCAAGGAAATCAGCGAGAATTTTTCCGCACAAGACGTCAATCACTATCTCGACAAATATCTCCATATCACCCAAGATACAACGCTATACAACAATATCAAAGAGCAATACAACCTCTCTGCCGATGCCAACCAATTACTGCTGGAGGACATTCAAGGCAAGACTACCAACCTAAGCCTGCTACTGAAAAAGCACAAAGGCAAAGTAATCTATGTGGATTTCTGGTCAAGTTGGTGTGTACCATGCCGTGAAGAAATGGTTCCTTCGGCAAAACTCAGGGAGTTATATAAAGGGAAAGACGTGGCATTTGTTTACCTGGCCTACAAAGATACGAAAAGTAGCTGGAAAAAGGCGGCAAAGCAAGAAGGCTTAGCGGAGATAGAAAACAATTTCATCATCACCAACTCCAAAAACAGCAAGACCTTGGAAGCAATAAAGTTAGATCTGATTCCTCGCTATATCATTTTTGACAAGCAGGGCAGCCTTGTCGAAATGAATGCCCCAAGGCCAAGCGACAAACAAGTTACAACAATAATAGAGAAATATTTAAGGCAATAAATTAACGGCATGAATGCACATCAGAAAATAATAAAAGACAATGTAAGGAGCATTCTAAAGATCATCACAAATCATTATGGTGTCAAGTACTCTGCTGCATTATATCAAATATTGAAAGAACACCCGGATTTTCCCAGTTTCCTTTCTTTCCAATATATATTGCACAGAATGGGCAAAGATAGTTTTGCCATACATACCAGTTATGAAGAACTGACAAACATGCCTGCTCCTTTCATTGTCCACGGTGTAACGAATGTAGACTTATTCTTATTCATAACAAAAGCCACCGCCGAATCCGTTCAAATCATTGACGAGAAGGGAAAAGAAGAAAGTATAAAAAAAGAAGATTTTGAAAAAATGTGGGACGCAACATTCTCATTATTGATAATCTGCCGGGAAAAATCAACATACCATCAAAAAGTAAACTTGACCTCTTTATCAAATTAGCCAAGTACCCCTTTCTCATATTGTGCTTAGTAGCCCTATGTACTTATTCACTAATTTTAAAAGGAGTAGGAGATATCCTTTTTTATGTCTATCTTTTAGTTCTATTAGGAGGATTGGGCACGTCTATTCTTTTGTTTATAGAACAAATAGATAAATATAATGTACACATAAAAAGATTGTGCTCATCTAATGGGAGCAAAAGTAACATAGATTGCTCATCTATATTAGATTTCAAAGATGCTTATTTTATGGGGCTTGCTTCCTGGAGCGACATAGGATTTGTATATTTTACATCTCTTTTGACCATATTATTAGTTTTACCATTCGGCACATCACAAGCGTTTATCAACATCCTCTCCTTATTCAGCATTGGATATGTGTGTTATTCACTCTTCTATCAAAAATTTGTAGCACAAAAATGGTGCACACTTTGCCTTTCTGTACAAGCTATTTTTATCTTCTTGTTTATATTAAGTATATGTACCATAACAATCAATGGCATTTACGAACTATTAAACACTAAATCCGTAATAGATATTATAATGATATTCTTGGTTACAGCATCTACTTATGCAGTCACTAAACCGTTAATTGCTTCTCAAAAGGAATATACTGCCTTGAAAAAGAAATTCAACGAGCTTATATACGATGAGAATATTATACAATACCTTTTCCAACAAGAGCTTCATCTTACGGATATAGACGAGGTGAGCAAATTGTCTATAGGGAACACAAATGCAGAGACTTGTCTTACTGTAGTTTTCAGTCCTATCTGCGTTTCTTGTATAAAAGAGCTGCAAATACTGATGCGAATTCTTCAAAGAAAAGATAACATCAAGTTGGATTTGATATTCTTGTTGGACAAAAAGAAACATCCGGAGTCTTTAATAATAGCTAAACACTTACTCTCTGATTATCAAAAGTCTCCTGAACAATTCATAACCATATTACAAAAGTATGTTGATGACTACCCTATCAGCAAGAATAAAATCATGCAGGATACTAAGTTTTTGCAAGAAGCTCCTCAATACGATTCTTATCTTAATGCGCAAGAAAAATGGTGCAGAAACCACAAGCTTTACAGTACACCCATCCTATTTATTAACGGGAATAAACTGCCAAACTATTACAACATTAAAGATATAGACTACTTATATAGTTAATGAAATTAAATGAAATCCTTCCCTCACTACTCCCAGCACGATGTCATGGACTGCGGTCCCACCTGCCTGCGCATGGTGTCCGCTTTCTATGGCAAGCGCTATTCTTTGGAAGGTTTGAGGGAAAAGTCATTCATCACTCGCGAAGGTGTTTCCATGCTGGGTATCAGCGAAGCGGCTGAGAAGATTGGATTTCGGAGCATCTGTGTGCAAGTGAGCTACGAAATGCTGCAAGAAGCCCCTTTACCTTGCATCGTCCACTGGAACCAGCAGCATTTCGTTGTGGTCTACCGGATGAACAACAAGCATGTATGGGTGGCCGACCCCGGAGCAGGCAAGCTGAAATACACCCGGGAAGAATTCTGCCGTTGCTGGCTCAGTGCCAAGAAGGACGGAGAAGATACGGGAGTGGCACTGTTGCTGGAACCTACACCGGAATTCTATGCACAAGAGGATGAGGGGGAAAAGACAGACTATAAAGCTTCGGCTTCCTCTATTCTTACCTGCGCCCCTACAAGCAACTGGTGGGACAACTGCTGCTGGGACTGCTATTGGGCAGCATGACACAGCTGATGCTCCCCTTCCTCACGCAGAGCATCGTGGACTTCGGCATCAACAACCGGAACCTCGGCTTCATCTACCTGGTACTCATTGCCCAGCTGATGCTCTCCTTCAGCAGCAGCGCCGTGGAGTTCATACGCGGATGGATATTGCTGCATCTGGGCACACGCATCAACATCGCCCTAATTTCGGACTTCCTCGTCAAGATGATGAAGCTCCCCATGGGCTACTTCGACACCAAGATGACGGGCGACATCCTGCAACGCATCAACGACCACACGCGCATACAGAACTTCCTGACCGGAAGCAGCCTCAGCGTGGTGTTCTCCATGTTCAACCTGCTTGTTTTCAGCATTGTGCTGTTGCTGTACAACGGCATGATATTCCTTATCTTTATGGGAGGAAGTGCGTTCTACGTGGCCTATGTCTGGCTCTTCATGAAGAAACGGGCAGAGCTGGACCACAAGCGCTTTGCCCAGCAGAGCGCCAACCAGAGCACCGTAGTGCAACTGGTGAACGGCATGCAGGAGATAAAGCTGAGCGCCTGCGAACGGCAGAAACGGTGGGAATGGGAACGCATACAGCAAAGCTGTTCAAAGTAAACATCAAAAGCCTGGCGTTGAGGCAGTATCAAGACTCGGGAGCGGTACTGATAAACCAGACCAAGAACATCGTGATTACGGGGCTGGTGGCTCGCTCGTAGTGCAAGGGGAAATGACGCTGGGCATGATGCTCTCCGTGCAGTACATCATCGGGCAGCTGAACAGTCCGGTGAACGACCTCATCACCTTTGCCCGCGATATGCAGGATGCTCGCCTCAGCATGAACCGCCTGGGTGAAGTGCGCGACAGCCCCGATGAAGAAGACCCCACAAAAGAGCTGATAAGGGAGATACCCGCCGGGAAAGACTTGCGGATAGAAAAGATGAGCTTCAAATACGACCCGTTGAACGAAACGCCCACCTTAGACAACATCAGTCTGGAAATCGCATCGGGCAGGCAGACTGCCATCGTAGGCATGAGCGGAAGCGGAAAAACCACACTGGTGAAGCTGCTGCTGGGATTCTATCCTCCTGCCGGCGGTCAAATCCTGCTGGGCGACACTCCGCTGGAGAACTTCAGCATCCGCGAGTGGCGCAAGCGGTGCGGCGTGGTGATGCAGGACGGGGTCATCTTTTCGGACAGCATTGCCCGGCAACATCGCCCCCGGCGTGGAGCACATCGACAAGGAACGCCTGCGCCATGCGGCGGAAGTGGCGAACATACACGGATTCATCGAAGAACTTCCATTAGGCTACAACACCCGGATTGCCAGGAAGGGCACGGATTGAGCCAGGGACAGAAACAGCGCATACTCATCGCCCGTGCCGTGTACAAGAGTCCGGAATTCATCTTCTTCGACGAGGCCACCAACGCACTGGATGCCAACAACGAGCGCATCATCATGGATAACCTGCAACGCTTTTTTGAAGGCAGGACATCGGTAGTGGTGGCGCATCGGCTGAGCACCGTGCGGGATGCAGACCGGATAGTGGTGATAGAGCAGGGACGGATAGCGGAAACGGGGACGCACGAGGAACTGATAGCGAGGGAAGGAAGGTATTACGGGTTGGTGAAGAATCAGCTGGAGCTTTGAGAATGGAAAGTTGAAAATGGAAAATGGGAGGAAGGACATAGAATTGCGGAGTGAGGAGGTGCAGGAGATACTGACCCGTCCGCCGCATGCACTGGTACGATGGGGCATCACGGTGTTCTTCGTGGTGCTGGCACTCTTCTTCATAGGCGGGTGTTTCTTTAAATATCCCGACGTGATAAGTGCATCCATTACCATCACCACCGAACATCCGCCGATATGGATGGTGGCACGGGGAAGCGGGAAAATAAAGGAGGTGTACCACAAGGACCGGGATTCCGTGTGGACGGGAAACATCATCGCCGTACTGGAGAATCCTGCCGTGACGGAAGACGTGCTGCGCCTGAAAAGGCAGCTGGCATCCTTCAATCCGGCAGACAGCAGCGCCTGCGCCGGGCAGTTCCCGGAAAAGCTGTCCCTGGGAAGCATACAGAATGCCTACGCCTCTTTCTTGAAAAGCCTGACGGACTACCGCAACTTCCTCTCCTTGAACCTCTATGAGCAGAAGGTGGAGGCCACCCGCCGGGAGTTGCAGGAATACCGCAACTACATCGCCCACCTGAACAGACAAGCGGAACTGGACAAGGAACAAGTGCGGATAGCATCTACCGTACACAACCGCGAGAAGAAACTCTTCGATGAGGGCTGACTGCCCAGTCGGAATACGAGGAAGCTAAACAGACATTCCTCAACAAGCAGCAGAATCGGGAACAGCTGATGACCTCACTGTCTTCCGCCAGAATACAGGAAGCGCAGTTGCAACAGAGTATCATCGAGACACAAATGGAGCAAAGCCGGGAGTCCAACAATCTGAATATAGCCCTGCAGACAGCCTACAACGAATTGCTGGTAAGCATCAATGATTGGGAGTTGACTTGTCTCTTCATCAGTCCGGCAAGCGGCATACTCTCCTACAACCACATCTGGCAAAAGAACCAGAACGTCGGTAGCGGAGACAAAGTGTTCTCCATCGTAGCCAAAGACCCGGGAAACATCATCGGAAAAATAAAACTTCCCGCCGGAGGTTCGGGAAAGGTAATGGCCGGACAACGGGTAAACATCAGCGTAACCGGTTATCCATACATGGAATTCGGTTTCTTGACGGGGAAAGTGACAATTGTCTCGTTATTGGCTGATGAGGAAAGCGCCTATACCGTCACCGTAAGCCTGCCGCAAGACTTATGCACTTCCTACGGCAAACAGCTGGAATTCAAAGGAGAGCTGACCGGTACGGCAGAAGTGATGACAGACGAACGGAGCGTGACCGAGAGGTTGCTCAGTCCGCTGAGGTATTTGTGGGAGAAGTATCTGTAAAAGGACAGTGAAAGTTTGAAGTATAATTAAAACTTTTCGGTATATGAACTTTCCACAAAACCTGAAAAGTAATAAAGCCTGCCGCATCCTCACACAAGATGCAGCAGGCTTTATCATTCTATATCTTAATGAATTCAGCGCAATGCCTCCACCTCTTCCGGTGTCAGCGGAATCTTCTTACCCAAGCGGCGCGCTCCCGTTTCGGTAATCAGATAATCCTCCTCATTGCGGATGCCACCGAAATTGCGGTATTCTTCCACCTTATCATAGTCAATGAAGTCCATAAACTTCTTCTCTCCCTCCACAAATCAATCAGCTCGGGGATGAAGTAGATGCCCGGCTCAACCGTATGCACAAAGCCCGGTTCCAGAGGGATGGCAAGACGCTGGCTCTTGCGGCCGAACTGCGTACTCTTGGGCTGACCGTCATAGCCTACCCAGAGCTCACCCAGGTTCTCCATATCGTGCACATCCAACCCCATCATATGGCCCAGTCCATGG
>ENA-OQCS01000135-OQCS01000135.1-human-gut-metagenome-genome-assembly--contig:-NODE-135-length-36483-cov-2.197904_pt1 | contig 36483 bp, 51 predicted proteins | sample MGYA00242757_ERZ504575 | MGnify/ENA primary metagenome ERZ504575 (study PRJEB26092, sample SAMD00036297) | human gut metagenome | host: Homo sapiens | study: EMG produced TPA metagenomics assembly of... | reverse complement strand
AAGCCGATAACTTTGCAGTAAGCATCGGATATGGAAGCAGCAATACGAGAATTCACCCGGCATGACGCGCTGCTGATCTGTTTTGCAGTGCTGCCCTGGTTGCTTCCGCGCAGTTTGGAAAAGATTTCTGCAGTCCGCAGGACCGGAATGGGGAACCAGAGTGGGTGCGGGCTGCTTTTTTCTTATGGGAACGCTGAAAATTTTCGAAGACTGAGAACGCAGAAGAAAAAGCAGGGAAACCAGAAGCAAGACTGGAACATCTGGAAAAACAGCTCCACCCACTGGAATTTGGCCTGCTGGCGGTTTCGATGTCGGTGGATGGAATTGTCTCCGGCGTCTTTGCCGCGGATCTTCCGGTGACAGGAGGACAGATCTTTTTGCCTCCTTCGCGGTCGGAATGGCGGCGATGTATGCCGGAACTGCCATCGGAAAAAAGACGGGGCAGAAAAACGGCGGAAACGGAGCACTGTTCGGAGGAATTCTGTTCTATTTACTGGCGTTTTTAAAGCTCACATAGAATTACATGTAAGAAAGAAAAACCAGCAGATCCCGGCGTAAAATTGACAAGCCCGTGCAGATATGCTATAAAAGTAGGAGGTTTGCTGCTGGAAAATTTAAAAAACAGATGCAGCAGACAAAGTAAGAGAGGAAAATACATGATTTCAGTAGTAATCCCTTCGTACAACGGTGCAGAAACACTGTTTCAGGCAATCGACTCAGTCCTTTGCCAGACAACAAAAACCCCGCTGGAAATCCTGGTGATCGACGACCATTCCACGGACGATACGATGGAAAAGATGGGGCGTTACGGAGAAAATGACCGGGTACGGTATATCCGGAATGAGACAAACAAAGGAGCATCCGCATCCAGAAACCGCGGTGTACAGCTCGCAAAGGGCGATACATTGCCTTTCTGGACGCGGATGATTACTGGGATCCCGAAAAACTGGAAAAGCAGGAAAAAGCCCTTGCAAAGACCGGTGATGTGCTCTGCTGTACGGGTCGGGAGCTGATTTACGATCAGGAACCGGAAAAGCAGAAGATTTTTTCTGTCCCGGAGCGGATCACCTACAAAATGCTACTGCGCGGCAACGTGATCGGCTGCTCGTCGGTACTGGCCAAAAGAAGCGTTCTGCTGGAATTCCCGATGGAAAAGGACGAGTGCCACGAGGATTATCTGGACTGGCTGCGGATCCTGAAAAATACGGGACAGCCTGCGGTGTGGATGAGCCTTTGCTGAAATACCGGCTGTCCAGCACAGGAAAATCGGGGAATAAACTGCATTCTGCAGGAATGACGTACCGTGTTTACCGCGAGCTGGGAATGGGAACGTTCCGCTCCCTGTACTGTTTTGCGTGCTATGCCGTAAACGGTGTGCGGAAGTATTACGGTAAGGGCAAAAAGAGAGGAAGAGATTGATGAACTATAAAAACAGGGAACAGTACAAACATCTGATGCGTGTCCTGGCGGTCGCGGCGATTGTGCTTCTGGAATGCGCTGTTTTTCTGTGTTCTGGGACAGATACTATGCGAGCCACCTGTGGCTGGAGCCGTTCTGGGATAAGGGAAATCAGATTATCGTCGTGATCTACGGCATTTTTCTTCTGGTTTTCATGTACATTTACGGCGGCATGAAGATCGGCTACATGAAGGGAAGCAGCATCATCTATTCCCAGATGATGACGCATTCTGTGCCAATGCGCTGATGTATCTGCAGATTATCTTGCTGTGGCGCCACCTGCCGTACATTCTGCCGATGGTCGGCATGACACTCGTGGACTTTGCGCTGGCAGGCATTGTATCCTGGCTTTTTGAGAAGACGTTTGCGCGTCTCTTTCCGCCAAGAGAGGTGCTTCTGATTTACGGTGAATACCCGATGGAAAGCTTGGAGCTGAAGATGAACCAGCGGCCGGACAAGTATATTGTAGCACATAAGGTGAGCGTGGAAGTGGAGAGAAAGAGCTCTGCCGCCAGATTGACGCATACGGTCAGGAGGGCGTGATCCTTGGCGATCTTCATTCGGAGCTGCGCAACCGTCTGCTGAAATATTGCTATGCGAAAGAAATCCGTGTCTATCTGACGCCGAAGCTGTCGGATATTATGGTACGGAAAGCGGAAGCGCTCCATATTTTCGATACACCGCTTCTGCTCGCGCGAAACAGTGGTCTTTCGTTTGATCAGAGATTCTGCAAGCGCCTGCTGGATCTGCTCGTATCGACGATTCTTCTTGTGATCACGTCGCCGATTATGCTGATCGCAGCGCTCTGCATCAAGCTGTATGACCATGGCCCGGTGTTCTTTAAACAGAAACGTCTCACGATCGGCGGAAAAGAATTCTATGTCTACAAATTCCGAAGCATGATCGTGGATGCCGAAAAAGACGGCGTAGCCCGCCTGGCAACGAAGAACGACAGCCGCATTACGCCGGTCGGAAAGGTGATCCGCGCGACGAGAATTGATGAGCTGCCGCAGCTTCTGAACATTTTCAAGGGCGATATGAGCGTCGTCGGACCGCGCCCGGAGCGGCCGGAGATTGCAAAGGAATATGAGGAATCGATTCCGGAGTTTGCTTACCGTCTGAAAGTAAAGGCAGGCCTTACCGCTACGCCCAGATTTACGGAAAGTACAACACGACCGCATACGACAAGTTGAAGCTGGATCTGATGTACATAGAGAGCTATTCGATTTTAGAGGATCTGAAGCTGATTCTTGCAACCTTTAAGATTGTCTTCACAAAGGAGAGCACAGAAGGGCTCGAGGAAGGACAGACGATCAGCCTGAACGCGAAGGAAGAGGAGAAAAAAGATGTTTAATACCGAGGACGAAATTCTGCGCCGGCTGCAGGAAAAAATCTGGAAATGGCCGTTATGTTTTACCACTGGTGCCAGAGAAATCATCTGACCTGTTATCTCTGCGGCGGCGGCTGTATCGGTGCAATCCGCCACGGCGGCTTTATTCCGTGGGACGATGATCTCGACTTTTCATGCCGCGGAAAGATTACGAGAAGTTCCTGAAAATCTGGGATACGCAGGAGGAGAGTAAAATCTACAAGCTCGAGTACCCGAAAGAGGCTTCTGCAATGCTCACACGTTTGCGAACATTCGCGACAGCCGCACCACGCAGGTGAAAAAGGAGCAGGTCGATATGGATCTCTGCCACGCGTTGCACTTGATATTCTCCCGATCGAGGCTATGCACCGGGAAACCTTGCGCGGAAATGGCAGGTGATCGAGGGAAAGATTTTCCAGCTCTTCTGCACGCAGGTTATTCCGACCAAAGAACGCCACGGCGCGTTTATGCATTACCTGGGAACGATTCTGCTGGCGCTGGCTCCGACGCAGAAGATGCGGTACCGGATCTGGAAGCAGGCAGAGAACTATATTACAAAATTTGATATCGACAGCCCACGGGTGGACGGCATCACCGAGATGTGCGCACCGCAGGCGATTCTCCGGAAATATCCGAAAAAGATTTTTGCATCGGCGATTGAGGTTCCGTTCGAGAACGAGCGCCTGCCGATTCCGGTCGGATATGACACATATCTGCGCATGGCGTTCGGCGATTATATGAAACTGCCGCCGAAAGAACAGCAGAAAGGCCACCACGATGCGGCGTTTCTGGATCTCGATCATCCGTATGAGCAGTATAAGGGGATACACTACTGCTGTAAGAAATAAAGAAAGAGGATAAAACAATGCCGGAAATTTCAATCATTACCCGGTGTATCAGGCAGAAAAATTTTTAAAAAAATGTGTGGATTCCATTCTCTCCCAGTCTTTTACGGACTGGGAGCTGCTTCTTGTAGATGATGGAAGCACCGACAAGAGCAGTGAAATCTGCCGGACATACGCAGAACAGGATGCGCGGATCCGTTATCACCAAAAAGAGAACGGCGGCGTCAGTTCGGCGCGGAATGCGGGCGTTGCGCTTGCAGAGGGGCGTTATATCACGTTTGTGGACAGCGACGATTTCGCAGCGGAGGATCTTCTGGAAACACTGTATCGTCTGGCGGAAAAATATGATGCCGAAATGAGTATCTGCCGCGGATACGATCTCTATGAAGGAAGGCCGGTGCCGGATCTGAAACAGGAGGGAATCGAATCTGTGACCGACAGCGAGGAGGGACTGCGCCAGGTGATGAAGGCGCGCGTGTTCGGCGTGATGCGTGGGGCAAGCTGTATCGGAGAGAGATTTTCGAGGGCGTTGTCTATCCGGAGAAAACAATCGCCGAGGATGCATACGTCATCGTTCCGTTAATGGAGCACTGCCGGAAGGTGGCCTTTTCCACAGCACAGAAATACTATTATGTGCACCGGCGCGAAAGCCTCACGACAAGCGGTTTTCGCTGGTCAGATCTGGGTTCGGTGGAAGTATGGATCATAATCAGAATGTCGTGGAAGAACGCCACCCGGCGCTGAAAAAAGAAGCAGGTGTGCGCTGCTGCTGGGCGCGGTTTTTCGTGCTGGACAAGCTGATGCTGTTGGAAACCATGGACGCGGAGAAAAAGGCGCTTGCGAAGAGGCTGGCAAAAGAGCTTAAAAAGCATCCGCTTCTGGTACTGGAAGGCGATCACTTCACGAATGGGCGGAAAATCGCTATCTGACCCTGTTTCTGGGAACCGGAATTTACCGGCAGTGCGTTCGTGCACTGTTCAGGAAAAGAAATTTATAAAAAATGCGGCAGAAACGAATGAGATTTTCGTTTCTGCCGCATTTTTATATGGATTTTTCTAGCTTTCTTTTTCGGAAAGCAGAACACCGTTTTTATCAAACACATACGTTGTTCCGTCAATTTTTTTCGTCCCGGTGACGCATCCGCCCCAGCTCTGGAAATAATATGTTTTTCCATCAATTTCTGCCCAGCCGGTCTGCATGGAAGCATCATCGTTGAAGTAATACCAGTTGTTTTTATAATAGAACCACTGCGATTTTCTCGCACCGCCCCAGCTGTAGGTAAAGTACCAGACACCGTCCCGGATCACCCATTGGTTTGCCGGCATGACGCCGTTTTCATCAACAAAATAAAGATTGTTATCATACGTAAAGGCTTCATCCGTTTTCCGTGTACAGTCCTCATTAATATAATAGTATTTATTCTGAAGCAGCAGCCAGCCTTCGTGTGCGGCACCGCCCCAGCTTCTGAGATAATAATAGTTTCCATCCCATTTCAGCCACTGGTTCTGATACATTTTTCCGCTCTTATTTACAAAGTAGAGATTGTTGTCATACAGGAAACTTTCGTTCTGCTTCAGGGAACCGTCCGCATTCATAAAATACCAGGCGCCATCGATCTGATACCAGCCATTGGTTACGCAGGAATATTTCTGTACATAATACCAGGCACCGTCATGGTACAGCCAGGTGCTGCCGGAAATACCGCCCCAGGAAAGAAATTTGACGCGGTAACCGTTTAAGGTAAGTGTCGTATTGCGTGCGGCACCTCCCCATGTGTAAAAATAGTACATCGTTTTGGTCTCCGGATCAGCGTGCCATCCGGACGAATACATAATACCGGTATCCTTGGCGAGATAGTACCAGTTGTTGCTGATAAACTGCCATCCGGTCTGCATCTCACCGCTGCCGGAAAAATAATAGTAATCTCCATCAAGCAGAAGCCAGCCTGTTGCCATAACGCCGTCCGCGCCGAGGTAATACGTTTTGTGGTCGAGGGTGAGCCAGCGGTATACGGTGTTCATCATCGTTGTAGTAATACCATTTTCCATCCCGTTTTACCCAGCCGATGACGTGGCGTTCGTTTGTGATCACGCCGTTTTCATCGGAGGTATATTCGATGCCCGTTTCTGTGTCGCGCCAGGAAGTGAGCATACGAGAAGATGGCTGCTGTCTGCATAATATTTCTGTCCGCCGCGGGTGAAAAATCCGCTGTACGGGATGCCGTCATGATAAGCAACGAGCTTGGAAGAACGGCCGCGGTAAATTTCATAGGTATCATCCACGTTGGAAGTGACCGCGGAACCGGAAAAGTCAGCAATGACTGCCGGAAGATCGCCGGAATATTCTGTCGTGGAAAATACGCGCAGCCCCAGAGAGGTCAGGGTCTCGACGGTATCGTTATCCATAATACGGAAGTCACCGGTCTGGATAAAATATTCCGGGTTGACGGCAGCAAGATAGTCTGCATCGACAGCATTCGGATATCCGTGATGATTGGAAGTCATCAGATCAATGCTGTACAGCCCGTAGTTCGAAACAATCCGGCTGGCATCGCCCTCGACGTCGTCGATATCGCTCGTCAGAAAAGCGCGGTGGTCGTTGCGGAGGCAATTACACCAAGACAGAACTGGTTGGCGTCCTCTTTTGGACTTGTGAGATAATCTTCCTCGTAGTTGACAATCTGGATCTGGAAATTTCCAAAAGCAAAATCAGGAGATCCTTCTTCTGCGGAGGCGGCACCGGGATTCAGATGCTGGATCAGGGTCACGCCTTCAGTCTCTTCTGCAGCAGTAAGAAGCTGGTCGTAGACATAAAGATTGTCCCAGAGACGCGCAGTATTATAGATATAACTGTCATCATACGGGAGCAGATAAACCCGGTCGGGGGAATACAGCCGCACGATGGTATCGCCCGGTTCCAATATGGTCGCTGTGCGGATGTGTTGCAACATAAAACTGCAGATTATCGGAGGTGACACCGAGGGAGTCCAGGTAGGAGAGTACCTCATCGTCGTAGCCGGTCGACGTTGTGATGCCGCTGCGCAGCGGATAACGCGGATCAGATCCGTCAGGGTAATCCCAGTCCTCGCCGGAGTCTACCATGCCGAAAATTTTCTGGCCATTATCGTCTACACTTTCCAGAACGATGGCATTGGAGCCGCTGCCGAGTGTCAGAATGTGAATTTTTGCTGTAGTATCAGCCGCATGTGTGTTTTCCGGGGTGAGAAAAAGAAAAGCAGCGGCAAGGGATGCAGCGCCGATGGAAAACACGGATCTGCGGGTATGCCGGGAAAAAGGCATATCAATGGCTCCTTTCGTAACATATATCATTAAAACAAAAAGTAAAACAGCCGGGTGGAAAATAAGCGCTCAACATCACAATTATACAAAATTTCAGGGAAAAGTCAATGTTTATTAGAATTTCGATTACTTGACGCAGACAGGGCATCATGTTAGAATGAGTGGGATTGGGAATGTAAGGAAAAGAAAGGAACCAAACATGATTACCTTATTAAAAATGCCGGCACTGTTTCTGGGAATGCTCGCAGTGTTCTGCTGCCTGGGTTCTTTTTTTATCAGAGAAAACAGGTATGAGAGCGGACATCTGGGTGAAACTGTGCTGTTTGGCTTTATTGCATATTACTTCTTATTTGAACTGATTTCTGTGCCGATGATGGTGCTCGGTGCAAAGCTGCATCTGCTCGCATGGGTATGGGCTGCTGTTGTGGCTGTCCTTGTAATTGCTTCCATCTGTCTTCATCTGGGAATGTGGAGAGAGTGGGGAAAAAGAAGCGGCGGTTTCTGGAGAGGAAAGACGGCGGCTTTTTATATGATGCTGGTGCTGATTGGAATCCAGCTGTATTTTGTTGCTGCACTGCAGGAAAACGGCAGTGCGGATGCAGCGTATTATGTGGGAAGTGTGACAACGAACCTTGCGACAGATTCCATCAGCAGCTTTGACCCATATACAGGAAAAGCACTGGATTTTTTTAACATCCGTTATGTGTTCAGCATGTATCCGGCAGCAAATGCAGTACTGTGCCGTTTAACGGGCCTTCATCCGCTCGTAGTGACGAAGGTGATTCTCTGTATGATGACGGTAGTTTTAAGTTATCTCGTCTATGCACAGATCGGAAAGGCGCTGTTAAAAGAAAAACAGATGGTATGGGTGCTCCTGTGCTTTATTAGTGTTGTGAATCTGAATTTTCATACGATCTTTTCGAATGCGTCGTTCCTGCTGACGAGGGGATACGAGGGAAAGGCCGTATTGTGCAATATCATCCTCCCGTTTCTGTTTTATCTTGGCCTGCGCATGTATCAGGAGAAAACGGAAAGAGAGTCTGGCTGCTGTTTTCATGACAGGCGTCGCTGCGATTGATCTTACGATGTCATCCATGATGACCGTACCGGTGGCCATGAGTGCTGTGATTCTGCCGAATCTTGTGCGGAAAAAACGCTGGGGACAGAGCGGCTCTATCTGCTTGCTGTGCTGCCGTGTGTGCTGGTGCTTGGGTCTATCTCCTTGGTGTGCGCGGTATCCTGCAGATTCCGGTTGTGCGGTAGAAAGGAGAAAATGTGGGCGGAATAAATCTGAATGAGAGCGGCCTCGATTTTGTGAGACAGGTCTTTGTGACGTTTGGAGGAAACACAACCGTACTGACGCTGTTTCTGCTGTCGGTGCTGTATCTCGCTTTAAAAGGAAAAAGGAAGAGCGGTATGTGTTCGTAACAACCGCTGTTTTTCTGGCCTTTACGGTATACAATCCATTTGCGGTGAAATATATCCTGGGAAAACTTGGAATGGTCAATGTCTATTACCGGTTTTTCTGGATTCTGCCGATGGTACTGACCATCGGATATGCCTGCACGAAGTTGTGGGCGGGCAGAAAAAAGGCTGGAGACGGTATCTGACCGCGGCTGCGCTGGCAGCGGTCATCTGTTTTGGCGGAAATTCCGTACTGGCTGGCGGACTGCCGAAGCTGCCGGATAACCAGTACAAGATGCCAGATGATCTTCTGGCCGTCTGTACGGTGCTGCACGAAGAAGCGGGAGAGGGAACCGTAAGAGTTGTCTTTGAACCGGATTTCAACCTGATCGTGCGGCAGTATGATGCTTCGTTTGAACTGGTTCTGGACCGCGATATGGTTCTGACCTATCAGGGCTCCAATACGGTATCAACCGATGCACTGACCGAGCAGGAAATTGAAGACGAAACAAAGATCCTTCAGATTATCACACAGATGGATCTGTCGCTGGATCAGAAAGAATTTTACAGAAGTCTTAGGGAAATGAATGCAGAGTATATTGTACTTTCGAGCAGTTCAGCGGCAGTATCCTATGTGGAAACAGCGGGGTGCATCCCGGTAAGAGAAGTAGAAGGGCATATCATTTTCCGCGTGGAAGAAAAGTAAGAAGGAGGACTTGTTTTTGAATAAGGCAAAAAATTATATTCAGCTGCACCTGAATATCCTGCTGTTTTCTCTGACGAGTGTGTTCTCGAAAGCAGCATCGGTTCAGCTGAACGGGGAGGAATCAAAAATCCTCTATTATATGTATTTTTATTTCTGATGGTTGCAAACTGTGGCATTTACGCTATTGCATGGCAGAAGGTAATCAAAAAATTCTCTTTGTCAACCGCATATGCAAACCGCAGCGTCTATCTGATCTGGTCCCAGATCTGGGCCGTGCTCATTTTCATGAAATCTGACGGTAAAAAATATCATCGGCCTTCTGATTGTGCTGGTGGGAGTTATGGTGGTGCAGCGATATGAATAAATATATGATTTTAATGCTGATCTGTACAATGTTTTCAGCAGTATCACAGATTCTGCTGAAACAAAGCGCCAACGAGGAGCATGCATCTGCACTTCGCGAGTATCTGAACTGGCGCGTGATTGTGGCGTATCTGATTTTTGGCAGTGTACTTCTTTTAAATACGTATGCCTACACACAGTAGATTTGAAATACGGTCCGGTGTTGGATACCTTTACGTACGTCTTTGTCCTGCTGCTTTCCTTTGGCGTTTTGAAAGAAAAGGTATCAAAAGGAAAGCTGATTGGGAATCTGATTATTATCCTGGGAGTACTGGTGTATACATTGCCGTAAAACGTTCCGATGATGGAAAGAAAGCGATATCAGCTAAGCAGTCCTTGTCCTTTGAAATAGGGGGTCTGCGTACAACAAACGAACGGCTTTTGATTATGAATAAGAAAAAAATAGATTATCGTTTTAAGATATTATATGCTGTGGCGATTCTGATGGTTGTTGCGGGACATTGTGATGGTGGTGGAATTTCTTTGGACTTTGCGCAATGGTTTCCGTATGAGGGAATCCATCTGGCGCTGTTTACTTTTTGTTCAGGATATTTTTTTAAAGATGCAGCACTGAAACGACCGGGGAGATATGTCTGTAAAAAGCTTCGTACCCTGATACTTCCAATGTATGGGTATACGATTGCGTATGGGTTGCTTGTCAGGTTATTACATCGGTGGGGCTTTCAAATCAGTGGAAAATTTAATTTGCACAATATTCTGATTTCACCTTTAAACGATGGGCATCAGTTTGTCCTTAATATGGCCGGCTGGTATATTGTGCCCTTGTTTATGGTAGAAATATTAAATTGTATGATTCGGGCATTTTTTAAGCGAAAAGGATGGCAGATACCGGAATGGATATTTTTTGCAGGGGCAGTACTTATTGGAATGGGCGGCAATTTTTTGGCGATTATGGAATATCGCACCAGCTGGTGGCTGACAGTGGTCAGAATTCTGTATTTTGCTCCGTTTTATGCAATGGGTATTTTTTTATAAAAAGATACTGGAGAAATATGTGGACAGGATTCCATCTGTAGTGTATTTTGCGATTGTGTTTGCTGCAAAACTTATGATTTTTCTTCATTATAAAACTAGGTTGGCTTATACGCCAGCGTGGTGCAATGACTTTAATCAAGGACCGGTCATGCCAATTATTATTGGTTTTTTGGGAATTGCACTTTGGATGCGGATTGCAACGATAATGGAACCAGTATTTGGAAGAAAAAAGTGGATTAATCTTCTTGCAGACAACACATTTTCGATTATGGAAAATCAGTTTTTGGGTTTTTTACTTGTAAAAGTTGCTTTCGGAACAATTGCGAATGGCACAAAGCTGTTTTTGAAGTTTGACTGGTCAAGATGTAAAAGTGATATTTGGTGGTATTATATGCCGAAGGACGTAGAACAGACAAAAAATTCTGTATTTATTAGCAGCGATTTTTGTTGCCTTACTGATCCAGTGGATCCTTACACAGGTGAAAAAAATGGGAAAAAACATATTTTTGTACGTAAGACAATAGTTAAGCGTATACTGCTTTAAATATTTTGCAAAATAAAAATCCCGCAGAAAAAGAAATGAAAACTTTTTCTGCGGGATTTTATTTTATATTGCATAGATCTGAATCGTTATCAAATTTTTATTGATAATCGATAGGAGACAGGTTGTGAGGATCATCTTCCGCAGAAGAGCCTAGATGTCTGATGGTTTTGGAATTATCCTCATTTTCAGAGAAATCGTCCTCATCTATTCCAGAAGAAGAACTTCGACTGTGGAATCCAAATCGTTTTCTGTAAAAGAAGAAGCGGAGGAAATGTCACTTACCGAAGTGGAGTCGGGTGTTTCCTCTTCCAATTCAGGATTTGTATCGCAAGGACCCTCGATGAGATGGTAATCCGACTCGGAAAAATGATACCATTTCCCATCCTCAAGCTTTTGCCAGCCGGAAACCGCGTGGCCGTCCTTATCAATAAAATAAGACTGCTTACCGTCAGCCCAGAGCTGATGTGGATTGTAAGTTACCCATTCGTTATTGGCAAATCGATCTTCTTCCTTAATATAAAATTTCTGATATTCGCCATCGCCGACCCAGACGGGGGTAAGATCAGCATCAAGTTCATCGAAGAATCGGGAGCCCATAGAGAGCTGGCGATTCAGTCATCGAAGCCAAGTTCTTCGGCAAGTGTAGGCTTGTCTGAAAAAAGATTCGTACCAAGTCCAAGACGGTCACCGTCAATGACAGCTCCAAGGCTTGCGAGAGTAGTTGGGAACATATCCATCGTGGTGAAAATCCGATTTTTTTCATGAACCGGAAGAATGGGTGAATTTAAAATAGCGTTATAAGTAGAACGTTGATAATCTTCATCGATGTTTTCACAAAAATCAGAGTCCATGGTCAGATGATCACCGGAAGAATTATAGTCGTGTTTTCATAAAAGGCTGTTCCTTGATCCAGTCTATAAACTCACTGACACGGGAACTGGAGCAGTCAATCACCATACCGTAGTGGTCATCTCCGTACTGCTTTTCATCACACTCGTCACATTTGTAGCCGTCCTCGAAGTGGGTGGCAACAGTCAGCATACTGAAGTTGAACGGTTCGTCATTCTTGGAAATCTCCGTCAGTTTATCTTTTGCATACTCAAACAGTTTGGCATCTTCATAGCCCCACCACTGGTAGTAGCCTTCCGGGATCAGTCCCTCGCTGATCGCCCAGTAGTAATCGTCAATTTCATAATCACCGTGCGAAGTGAAGTAATTCTTCCGTCCGCCGAATGCGGCATCGGAACCCATCATAAAGTACTGTTTGTAGCCGGCTTCATTGAGAACGTCGCCAAGTGTTGAAAGCTGCGGAAAAAAGCTGTCCTGATAAGCCATCTCATTGCCTTGAATCGAAAGCTTCAGCGGAAGACCGGAAGTCTGTGCAAAGAGACCGCCCATGGTCCAGGTGGTTCCGGTTGTCGGATAAGCGCCGCCCAGCTTGTCGGAGTTGGAAAAATTGATATTGTCCAGGGCAAGATTAGTCAGGGCGGGAATAAAATTGTGGTCGTAAGCACCGCCGTCTTTTTTATCAGAATAGGTGCTTTCCATTGATTCCAGATAAATATAGATCAGATTCCGTTTCTTTTCCGGGAATGTAATCGTTGTCTGGGACGGATTGACGTAATTATCTTCGATCAAAGTGCTGTAGCTGTTCTGAATGTGCAGGTAAGTATCGATATCCAGCGTCGTCCAGACATTATAAAGAGAATAGGAAGAAAGAGCGATTCCCAGGGCAATGCAGATGCAACCGAGAATGATTCCACTTCTTCCGATGGCGCAGGATAATAAAAAGCGCGATCAGAATAGCAAGAACGGCAAAAGAGATCATGCCGCAGGACCAGACGTAACTCCAGAGCACATCCTTGCTGGTACCCTCAAGGGGTGCCTTTAAGTGATAAACAAGTTCTTCCATATCAAGATGCGCCCAGGTCGCGAGCATCCAGCGGGAAGACGTAAAAAGAAGGATCCCAAGGAATCCTAACAGAACGGAAAGAATGGAAAAAAGTATCTTTCCAACATGCTGTACTTTTTTTGCGAGACACAGTAAATAACCTCCAGTTTTCTTTAGTGTTTTATAATAGGTAACAAACAGGTAGCGTTAGGTATAAAATATAACTGGGAACTTACGATATTATAACAGAAACTTACGAAAAAAAATAGTATTTTCTTAAAAAATACGAGTGGAAAATGAAAATCCGGGAATTTACATAAAAAGCGGCGGGGCGGGCGTGAAAATGGGTTCTTGAGTTTCTCAGAAAAGAATGGTATAATAGCAAAGATTGTAGACACAAAAGAGGTCAAAAAAAGATCTGTTCACATTTTTGTGGAGAAGAGAAAGGAAAGAAAAATGGGAAAAATTAAAGTAGAATCTTGTGAAATTGAAGGATTAAAAGTAATTACCCCAACCGTATTCGGCGATGAGCGCGGATATTTTATGGAGACATACAATTACAATGATTTTAAAGAAGCCGGCATTGATGTCCAGTTCGTACAGGACAACCAGTCTGCATCCAAAAAAAGGTGTCCTGCGTGGACTTCACTTCCAGATCAATTACCCGCAGGACAAACTGGTACGCGTGGTAAACGGAGAAGTATTCGATGTTGCGGTTGACCTTCGCGAGGGATCCAAACCTACGGAAAATGGTTCGGCGTCCTGCTTTCGGCAGAAAATAAGAAACAGTTCTTTATTCCGAAGAACTTTGCACATGGATTTATCGTACTCTCTGATTATGCAGAGTTTGCTTATAAATGTACCGATTTCTATCATCCAAACGATGAGGCGGTCTGTACTTTGACGATCCGGAGATCGGCGTGGAGTGGCCGATGCCGGAAGGAATGACAAAAGAAGATCTGATTATTTCGGAAAAAGATCATAAATGGGGCGGAATTAAGGATTTAAAGAAATAAGGAGTAAAAAACATTTATGAACGTATTCAAAGAACTTTATCAGAACCGGAAACTGATCTGGAAACTGTCAAAAAATGATTTCCGCAACAAATTTGCCGGAGCGTATTTTGGCATCGTATGGGCATTCATTCAGCCGATGGTGACGGTTGCTGTTTATTTTGTCGTGTTTCAGCTCGGACTGCGTGTACAGCCAGCTGCCACTGGATATCCGTATATCTGCTGGCTGGTTTCCGGTATTATTCCGTGGTTCTTCTTTTCTGATGCACTGCCAAGTGCGTCAAATTGTCTGCTGGAATACAGTTACCTGGTAAAGAAGGTTGTATTTAAGATCAGTGTGCTTCCAATTGTGAAGGTGATTTCTTCCCTGTTTGTACATCTGTTCTTTATTGTGTTTGCTATTTTGATTTTTGCACTGATGGGAAAACTTCCGCCGGTTCAGATTATCCAGATCGGGTACTATACCTTTGCGGTGATCTGTCTCGTCGTTGTACTTTCCTATCTGACCTGTTCCATCACACCGTTTTTCCGCGATTTCGGCCAGATTATCAATGTAATTCTGAATGTCGGCATGTGGGCAACCCCGATTCTGTGGGATACCACAACAATTCCGAATATTCCGAACTGGCTGAACAGCCTTCTGAAGCTGAATCCTCTGTACTATATTGTCCAGGGATATCGTGACAGCTTTATGAATGGACTCTGGTTCTTCGAGCATCCATGGCACACCCTTTACTTCTGGGCTTTTGTGCTTATGGCAGGACTAATCAGTTCCAAAGTGTTCAAGCGCCTCCGGGTTCATTTCTCAGATGTATTATAGGAGGATGGAATGAGCACAGAAAATACAGAAACAGTAATTTCAATTAACCATGTCAGCAAGGTCTACAAGCTGTTTGAAAAGCCGATGGACCGTCTGAAAGAATCGCTTTCACTGACACATAAAAACTATCACACCGATCATTTTGCGCTGGAGGATATCTCACTTGAGGTGCATAAGGGCGAGTGTGTCGGTATCATTGGAACGAACGGTTCCGGAAAATCCACACTGCTGAAAATCGTCACAGGTGTCTTAAACCCGACGAGCGGAAACGTGGAGTTAAAGGGAAGAGTCAGTGCCATTCTGGAACTGGGTGCAGGCTTTAACATGGAGTATACCGGTATTGAGAACATTTTCCTGAACGGAACGATGCTTGGCTATACCGAGGAGGAGATGAAGGCAAAGCTCGACGATATCATTGCGTTTGCAGAGATCGGTGACTTTATCAATCAGCCGGTTAAGACGTATTCCAGCGGTATGTTTGCCCGCCTTGCCTTGCGGTTGCGATCAATGTGGATCCGGATATTCTGATTGTCGATGAGCCTTAAGCGTCGGAGACATTTTCTTCCAGTCCAAGTGTTACCGGAAATTTAACGATCTGAAAGAAGCAGGAAAACGATCCTTTTCGTTTCCCACGATATGGGCAGCGTCATCAAGTACTGTGAGAGATGTCTTCTGATTAACAAAGGAAAACAGGTGATGGTTGGAAAATCGTCGGAGGCAGTCGATGTCTACAAGAAGATTCTTGCCAACCAGTACGATGACGAGACAAAAGAAGAGGAAGAGACCGAAGAGAGTGCAGAACAGACCGAAGAGAGAACCGAAGCAGATGCATCCGGTGCCGTATCGGCAGAAAAGCCGAAAAAAGGCCTCTGGAGAGAACGCCTGATTGCGAATGCGCAGCTGGTAGAGTATGGAGACAAGGCTGCGGAGATCGTGGACTTTGCGATTATCGACCACAAAGGTATGATTACATCTTCTGTGGATAAAAACCAGAGATTCCGCATCAAGATGAAAATCAAGTTCCATGAAACGATGGAGCATCCGATTTTTGCCTTTTCGATCAAAGACCGGAAGGGAACGGAGATTACCGGAACGAATACGGCGCTGGAGGATTACACAAAAGACGTGGTGGAAGCAGGAAAGACCGTCACGGTATGCTTTGACCAGATCATGCCGCTGCAGAGCGGACAGTATCTGATGTCGTTTGGATGTACCAGCTACCATCTGGAAGAGCTGGTGATCCACCACAGACTGTACGATGCTTGCTTCCTGGAAGTCTTCTCCATGAAAGACACCGTAGGATTTTTTGATATGAACTCTACCGTGACCTACGAGTAGGATGCGGAGGATAAACGACGGGGGTTATATGAAAGAAACAATAGGAAATGTTCTTTTGAACCTGGATTATTATGACGGCGAAGATGCTTACAGCGACGGCAGCATTGAGGACCGGCTGCTGGAGATCGTCAAGACGACGCCGAAAGAGGATTACCAGAAGGTAATCCTCACAGAAAAAAGCTGGCCGATTTTTTATCACCTTTCTCCAGAACGGGAAAATATTCTGGACTGGTATGAGTGGAAAGACGATGCTTCCGTATTTGAAGTCGGAGCCGGCTGCGGAGCCATTTCCGGCGTGCTCTGCAGAAATGCAAAGCGGGTAGTGGCAAACGATCTGTCGAAGCGGCGCAGTACGATCAATGCCTACAAAAATCAGGATGCGTCCAACCTGGAGATTATGGTTGGAACTTAATGTTGTTGCAGAAAAAATGGAAGAACGCTTCGATTACGTGACACTGATCGGTGTTCTGGAGTATGCAAAAAGCTATATTGGAAAGGATAATCCGTATCCGGAATATCTGGAAAAGATCAATCGTCTCTTAAAACCGGGCGGAAAAATCCTGATTGCGATTGAGAACCGTCTGGGACTGAAGTATTTTGCCGGCTGCAGGGAAGACCATGTGGGCCGGGAATTTGTCGGAATTGAAGGATATCCGGGGATCGATTTTGTCGAGACATTCAGCAAACCGGAGCTGGAGCAGATGCTGCAGGAAAACGGTTTTTCGAAGTTCAAGTTTTATTATCCCTATCCGGATTACAAATTTCGGCGGTCATTTATTCGGATGAATATCTGCCGAAGCCGGGTGAATTGAGAAAAAATCAGCGGAATTTTGATGCTGACAGGATCACACTTTTTGACGAAGGCAAAGCATTTGACGGAATCCTGAAGTCCGGTCTGTTTCCGGTTTTTTTCCAATTCCTTTCTGATTGAAGTGGAGAAAAAGGAGTAAACGTATGAGGAAAGTTCTGTATACGAAATTTTCGAGAGAACGTCGGAACGAATTTCAGATTATGACCCGGATTACAGAAGAGGATGGGATCCGGCGTGTGTGGAGCTTCCGCTGCAGAAAGAGGGAGAACTCCACATCCGGCATATGTATGAAAACTATAGAAAGCTGGAGCATCTGTACGCCTATGCGGGCGTACAGATCTGCCCATGCGAACTGGATGAAGAAAAATGCGCGCTTGCATTTCCTTTTGTAGAAGGGGAAAGTCTGGAAACGCGCATTTCCCGTCATGGAAAAGAAAAAGATTTTGCATCGCTGAAAAAGGATTATGAACTGCTGTATCAGATCATTGCATCGGCAAAAGGGCAGAAATCCTTTGTGGAAACCGATGCGTTCTGTGAGGTGTTCGGCCATCCGGCATTGAAAGAAGGACTTGCCGCAGCGGAGATTTCCAATATTGACATGATTCCGGGCAACCTTCTTCTGGATGGAGAAAAGGTCTGGGTGGCAGACTACGAGTGGGTATTCCCGTTTGCCGTACCGATTGCATTTATCTATGCGCGGAGCGTCTTTTTACAGGAGGCGGCGAGTGCACTGACGAAGGAAGAGCAGGAAGAACTGTACGCCATTGGCGGTATTTCCATGGAAGAGATTCCGGTATACTACCATATGGAAGAGTGCTTCCAGGAATTCGCGGCCGGAAGGGTGAGCCAAATGCGCTCGCCACGTTCTATGGAAAACTGCACCGGCACAATTATCCGCTTTCTATCTGGGAAAAAGAAAAAATGATGTACCCGGTTGTGCTCACCGAAACAGCACCGGAGGAGAGAGAACTCTATTATGAGGACTGCTTCGGCTTGGATGAGCAGAAGGTGATGATGCTTGAAAAGGCAGACGCGGACGGAGAGCTTTCCCTTCAGCTGATGCAGGAGGGGGCTGTCATTAAAATCCGTTCTCTCGCGGGCGTATGCAGCGATGGAAAGACGGAACGTATCGCTTTTTCGCACAACGCCGAGCTTGAGATTATCGACGACTATTATTTCCTTGGAACGCCGGTTCTGAAATTCCGGAATGCCGGTTATGAACAGATCCGGATTGATTACCGGATTTACTACAAAGGCGATGGCGTTACGTCCCAGTTTATTCAATATATCCGTCAGAATAAAGATCTGAGGGATGAACTGAACGGGGAGATTTATCGGAAAGGCCAGCTGCAGGCAGAAATCGAAGCAGAAAAAGCGGCACTTGCACACAGGGAAGAAGAACTCCAGGAAACGAGAAAACAGAAGCAGTTTCTGGAGGAAGAGCTGGAGCGGATGCGCCAGCGTAAGGTTGTGCGTATGGCAGATAAAGTGCAGCATGTGATAAAAAGGAGTAAATAACTATGGATGTATCCATTGTCATTCCTACCAAAAATGGTGGGCATCTGTTTGAAAAAGTGCTGGATGCCGTTTTCAAACAGAAGACAGAGTATGAATATGAAGTAATTTGCGTGGATTCCGGGTCAAAGGACGGAACTCTCGATGTGATCCGCAAATATCCATGCCGTTTGTTTCAGATTGAGCCGTCCGAATTTGGACATGGAAAAACGAGAAACTATGGTGCTTCCAAAGGAAACGGAACGTATATCATCTTTATTACGCAGGATGCGCTTCCAGCGACCGATACCTGGCTGCAGAATTTCATTGATGCCATGAAGATGGACCCGGAAATCGTGGAGGATTCGGGATTCATTATCCGTATCCGGACTGCAATCTGCTTGACAAGCGTGATCTGGACGGCCATTTTAAAGGATTTGGAGAAACTAATACGATTTTCCACCTTGATGATCCGGAACGCTACGAAAGAGAAGAAGGATATCGTCATTATCTGGCGTTTTTCTCCGACAATAACTCCTGTATCCGAAGAGATATTTTTGAAAAATATCCGTATGAGGATGTCAACTTTGCCGAGGATCAGATCTGGGCGAGAAAGATGATTGAACTCGGATTCAAAAAAGTATACTGCCCGTATGCACCGGTATATCATTCCCACAATTTCAAACTCAGAACGTATTTCAAACGGTATTATGATGAGCAGAAGGATTATATGAAGTTCATCAGTATATGATTGCACAGAAATGGACGCAGCTTCCGGGCATGCTGTACCGTCAGGTGAGAGGGGACTGCGTGTATATCCGTCAGCAGCCGCTCAGTAAAAAAGAGAAAATCCACTGGGCATTTTATTCCCTGTTTCGCAATTTTGACCGCTTTGTGGGCGGCTATCTCGGCGGAAAATACCATCTGTATTCCAAACGGAAACAACAGTTCCTGGATCGTCACATTTCGCAGCAGTACGATCAGAGACATGCATAGAAGAAAGGAAAAAGAAACGTGAAAAAACCAAATGTAGCATACCGTGCGTTACGGTATCTGAAGAATCATGGATTAAAAGAAACGATTGAGCGCGCAAAACAGGGCAATGAGCCGGCTGTACCGCCGAAGAACAACGTCATCGGATTTTACAGATTTGTCGTAGACAACGATCCGATCCCGTTCAATCAAAAAGAGTATGAGAAACATAAAAACGACAAGAAAAAGATCCTGAATTGGGTTGTACCGGAAATGGGACCTGGTTCCGGCGGTCATACCACCATTTTCCGTTTTATTTCCAACCTGGAGCGCCTCGGTTTCCACAGTAGAGTTTATCTCTACATGTCCCCGAATTTTCAGGATAATGCGTCCATCCGCAAATTCCTAAAAGAGTACTTCCCGCTTCTTGTGCCGGAAGTAGAAGTTTACTGCGATGTATCCCAGATGAAATTTGCACATGCAACCGTAGCAACCTCCTGGACCACCGCTTACTACGTAAGAAAATTCCAGAATACGATTTCGAAGTTTTACTTCGTACAGGATTTCGAGCCGCATTTCTATGCACACGGTTCGGAGTATGAGTTTGCAGAGAACACGTACAAGATGGGATTCCGAGGAATCACAGCAGGAGACTGGCTGCGGGATATCATGAGAAATGAATACGGCATGCAGGCAGACAGCTTCCATTTCTCCTACGATGACAAGGTATATCAGCCGAAGGAAAAGCAGGACAACGAGAAGAGAGTTTTCTTCTATGCCCGCCCGGTTACCCCGAGACGTGATTTTGAGCTCGGTATGCTGGCACTCAATGAGCTGTGCCGCAGAATGCCGGAGATCGAGGTTGTTTTCGCGGGATGGGATGTCAGCGGCTATGAGATTCCGTTCAAACACAGAAATTTAGGTATCGTAACACCGCAGGTGCTGGCAGATTCCTATGCGATCTGTGATATGTGCCTTGTTATTTCGAATACCAACCTTTCCCTCGTACCGTTCGAGGTTATGGCCTGCAACTCGGTCGCTGTCTGCTCCAAGGGTGCAAACAGCAGTTGGATGGTAAATGAGGAAAACTCCATTCTGGTTGACTATGATCCGATCCAGATCGCAGATAGAATGGAATATTACTTCAACCACCCGGATGAGCTGGCTACAATCCGCAAAAAGGGAATGGATTTCGTAAAGGGAACCTCCTGGTACAAAGAAGCCGAAAAAGTTTACGCAAGTATGCTAAAAGGAATTGAGGAAGATGAGAAAAAACTGCAGTAAGGATGTGAGCAGAGAACGCAGAATCGAGATTCTGTTTGTATTCGGCGTATTCCTGTTTTACTTTTTGTGGTCCTGTACGCAGCGATACAATTTCTCGTCGGATGAATCAATGCGGTATCAGATTCCACAGTTCATTTATGAATATGGGAAGCTTCCGCGGGGTGACGAACCGCTGATTCGGAATGAGGATTGGGGGATTTCCTATGCATTCAATCCGATTCTCTCCTATATGGCATCTGCAGTTTTGATGAAGGGGATGAGCCTGTTTTCCACGGATGAGTGGATGCTGCTCATTTCCGCCCGTTTTGTAAATGTTCTGCTGGGAGCGCTTACTGCCTGGGTGTCTTAAAGACGGCAAAGCTGTTGTTTCCAAGACGCTACGCATGGATGTTTACGACTCTGGTGGTTTTCCTGCCGGGCAATGTGATTTTATATTCCTATGTCAACTGCGACGCGCTTGCAATGTGTTCGACGGCCATTATCTTTTATTCCTGGGTAAAGGCGTACAAAGAGGGATGGAGCTGGACACGTGTGCGGTATCGGCCGTTGGAATGGGAATCTGTTTCTTGTCGTATTACAATGCGTATGGATTTATTCTGATGACGTTTTTCTACTTTGTGGGAACGATGCTGACGGACCAGTCGAAACCGGTCAAAGAACGATGGAAAGAAATGATCCAAAAAGGTCTTTTTATTTTGGTGATCGTCTGTGTCATTGCTCTGTGGTGGTTTATTCGAAATGCTATTCTCTATGGAGGAGATTTTCTGGGACGCCAGGCATCGAGCGCAAGCGCGGAACTGTATGCAAGATACCAGTACAAGCCGTCGCACAGCAAGACCTTCCAGAAAAAAGGAGGCTCATGTTGCATATGATCTTCTATAAGCCGAGTTTTCTGGAACATGACTGGCTGGTAACAGTGCTGTACAGCTTTGTCGGCGCGTTTGGCTACAATAAGATTTATCTTTCCACGATGATTATTGTTCCGTACCTCTGCTGTCTTCTTGTCGGTCTCATTCTGATGCGGAACTGTTGCCAGAGAGACTTTTTCTTCTGGAATGCAGACGGCACGCAGACGGCTCTTACCGGAAAAACGAAGAGAAAATGGAGTAAACTGGGATGGTTTACCTGGGCTAATGTGTTTGCCCTGCTGATCCCGAATTATCTGAATGCGTATTACTCCTACAGTTCTGATTTTCAGCCGCAGGACGATACAGCATGCCGATGCTGATTCCGCTGATGTATTTCGTGACGAAGGGTGTGCAGGCGTTCCTGAAACGGGAGAAAAAACTACAGAAGTATGAAAAATTGTTCTGTATTCTGGTCTGTGTGGCGGCAGCGGCATTAGCGGCATTCACTTGGGCGAGAATCATCTATCCGATGTACTTGCAGAACTACTACGGATTGCGGTAAGCGGAACAGAGAAAGAAAGCGGTGAAACGTTTGGAAAAAATTTCAGTGCTGACAGCAAAATTAAAAAAAGCTGTTGCAGAAGAAGGAATCGGCGGTCTGGCTGGGCGTACGAAAGGGTACCTTGCGCGGGCAAAAAAAGAAAAAGAGTTTCAGAGAGAAAAATCCCGGGTCTACCGGGATATTCTCTTTATCAGTGGCTGCAATGAACAGCTGCCGCATCCACACCGGTACCGCGTGGTGCATCAGATGGAGCAGCTGGAGGCAGGCGGATATACGTGTGATACGGTTTATTTTCAGGAGCTGAAGCTGGATGGTACGTTGCTACGGCGCGTTCGTGATTTTCCGCTGCCCGATGACGGACACTGCGGGAATTGCCACAATGGCAAAGCAGATGAACAAGCCTCTGTGGTACGATGTGGATGATCTTGTGATCGATACGAAATACACCGATCAGATTCCGTTTCTCGACCGGATGCAGCCGGAAGAACGGCAGGCATACGATCAGAATGTCCGAAACATGGGCGAGCTGCTTTCCCTCTGCGATGCGGCGGTTACGACGACAGCGGCGCTGGCAGAAGACTGAAGCAGTACGTACCGGAGGTGCTGATCAACCGCAACTGTGCGTCAGATGAGATGCTGCTACTGTCCGAGGCGGTGTTAAAAGAAAAACAGAAAAAGAACGAAGCAGATGGAACGGCGAAAAAAGTACGCCTTGGCTATTTCAGCGGCAGTGCGACGCATCTGGACGACATCGAGATGATCGTTCCGGTGCTGAAACAGCTGCTTGGCAAAAATCCGAACCTGGAACTCCTCATCGTGGGAATTCTGGAACTCCCGGTGGAGCTGAAACTGTTTGCTTCCCAGATCCAGATGGAGGGCTTTGTCGATTACCAAAAACTGCCGGAGCGGATTGCGTCGGTGGATATCAACTTGGCTCCGCTTACCGATACGATTTTTAACCGTGCGAAATCGGAAAATAAATGGGTGGAAGCGGCTCTGGTGCAGACTGTGACAGCAGCCAGCAATCTCGGCGCTTTTGCTGAGATGGTACAGGATGGAGAAGACGGCGTACTCTGCCGAGACGAAGCGGAGTGGTTGGAAAAACTGCAGTGGCTGATCGACGACGAACCGGCACGAAAAGCCATTGCCGGACGGGCATATGGCCGGTGCAGCCGCGAGTGTGTCACAATCTTTCATGCCACCGGGATTTGCGAGTGGGTGGAGCGCCACTGGAATCTACGCTGTGCCTTTGTGCTTCCAGCGATGGAGATCAGCGGAGGCATCCGCGTTGCACTTCTTCATGCGGAAATGCTGGTAAAAGCAGGAGCGCAGGTCAGCCTCTTTACTCTGGAAGGGGAGGCGGAGTGGTATCATGAGGGTGATTTCCATTTTCCGGTGCTGTCGGCCGAGCGAGAGAAACTGCAGGGAACGCTGGATCTTGCGGTAGCGACGATGTGGAATACCGCAGAGTTCGTCGAACAGTCCAGCAAGATCCGAAAGAAAAAATATCTGGTGCAGAATTTTGAAGTTGGATTTATCCCGCCGGGAAGCCCGTACCGGATCGCAGCTTCGGCGACTTACCGGATGAGGAGCCCGATGGAGTACGTAACCATTTCCAAATGGTGTCAGAACTGGCTGCGGGAGGAATACCATACCGAAGCAGCCTATCTTCCGAACGGCATCGATCCGTCCTTCTATCCGAAACGGGGGCGGGATCTGCAGGGAAAAATTCGGATTCTGATCGAGGGAGACTGCAGCGCGGAGCATAAAAACGTGGACGAGAGCTTCCGTATCGTGGAACAGCTGGATCTGGAAAAATTCGAGATCTGGTACATGTCCTACAATGGAAATCCGAAATCCTGGTACCGCGTGGACCGCTTTTTACACCGGGTTCCATATGAAAAAACACCGGAAGTCTATGCGGCGTGTGATATCCTGCTGAAAACAAGCCTGCTGGAAAGCTTTTCCTATCCGCCGCTTGAGATGATGGCGTCCGGCGGCTACGTCGTTGCTGTGCCGAACGGTGGCAATCTGGAATACCTGAAAGATGGGGAAAACTGTATTCTCTATCCGCAGGGAAATCTCGCGGAGGCAAAAGCGGCGATTGAGCGTATTCTGACAGATGCGGAACTGAGGAAAAAACTGGATACGGGAGCAGAAGAGACGGTAAAGGAAAGAAACTGGAAAAGAATCGAACCACAGATTTTAGAACAGTATCTTGGAAAATAAATAAGCAACAAAAAGGGCTGTCGCACTAGCAAATATTTCTGGCGGTAGCTCTGCGTTATACCCAAATGCATCGAAATCGGTTGCGTTTTCGATGCCATTCTTTACTTCTTATAGGAAAGTTCGACTTCCGTCGAACTCTTGAATCAGGATCACCCGTTGGACGGGAGGTCCTGATTGCTTATAAATTAGAAGATCAGTGCCGTTTGTTTCGGTTATTGCGGCGTCTGTTTCTGCGTTTCCGTCTCTTTCTCGCGTTGTTGATCACGACAATGATCAGAATCAGAAAAGCGACACCGTTCAGGCCAAGCAGAATATAGAGCAGTGTGGAGAGAAAAGAAATTTTCTTGGTTTCTTTCGGTGTTGGAATATCTGTGCTGTCGGTTTCTTCTGATGAATCGGAGGAAAACGAAGAACTGTCGGAAACAGTACATGGAGCGGAAACCTCGGCTGTTCCGATGAAGTGATCATCGAAAAAATACTGGCGGGTGTACGGTTCCTCAACGGAAGCGCCGTCCGGATCGGTGTAGGTTGCAGTTTCAATTTTCGCATTCTTTGGAAGCGTTACCACACCGGAAAGACTTTCCTTTTTTGCGTTCTTCAGGGTATAATGTGTAAAATTATCATAACCGAAATCAAGTACGGTACGGGTATCGTTGATATAATCGAGGTTATCACAGGTTAAAACAACGCAGACCAGCGTCATATTGCCTCGCTTGGCAGCGGTAACGAGTGTGTTGTGTGCCTCATCGGTATAACCGGTCTTTCCGGCGAAAGCACCCTTGTATCCCCACTGACCGTCCTGGAACAGCAACTGCGTGGTCGGTTGCTGAAGATCACGCGGTGTCGAGGTCATATTGGTCGGCTGAATTGTGTAGGTCAGATCGGACTCGATGCGGCAGAAGGTCTCGTTTTTGATGCACTCCTGCATAATGAGTGCCATATCGTGTGCACTGGTGTAGTGGTTCGGATCTGGCAGACCGTTTGCATTGACAAAATGGGTATTCGTGCAACCAAGTGCAGCGGCGCGTTCGTTCATCATGGCGGCGAAACCTTCCTCGCTTCCGGCAATGTCGATGGCAAGCTGTGTGCAGACTCATTTGCGAGGCAAGAAGAATCGCGTGAAGAGCATCCTCCACTGTGATCGTTTCGCCAAGCTGAACGTTGATGCGGGCATTTCCCGGAATGGATTCGCTGACAGCATGTTCGCCGAAGGTAACGGTGTCGGTCATCTGCTTGTTTTCAATGATCAGCAGAGCCGTCAGAATCTTGGTGATGCTGGCAGGATAGCGCTGCTCGTCCATGTTTTTATCGTATAAAACAGCACCAGTATCGGCATCGAGTAAACAGACAGCGCCGGAATTGTTTTCCGGTCCTTCGGGCCAGGTGGTGACTGTTTTTATCGGTTGTGGCAAAAATCGTCTGCGGGAGGCAGGACGCGGCAAAAACAAAAGCAAGCAACAGGCATAAAAATGTGCGGGCTGCAGAATTCTTTCTAATCATAACTCACTCCTTCTGATCCAGCGGGTACAGCTGCATAAGACTGTCCGGGCAGCGGATCTCTCTAAAATGTATTAGACACACTTTTATTATTATAACATAAAGCGAGCAGGGAAGAAACACATAATTTCTTAATATTTTCAGTCGGGATTTGCAAAATGCAGTAAAATAGAGTATAATGCGAACGAGTTCATACGGAAAAAACAAAAAACCTGAAAAACAAAAACCCCAAGGAGTTAAAAAAAGTGTCAGATATGAAATGGCTCCGTTTTATACGGAAATTGAAACCTTACAACATACAGAAGGGACTGCGTTACCTGAAACATTATGGCCCAAAGGAATTCCTGATCCGTCTTTCGGAGAGGATGGAGCGGAGGAGGTTCCGTACGGACCGTGGCGGGAGCAGTACTGCGCAAAAGAGGAGGACCTGGCGTGTCAGAAAAATCATAAATTTTCTTATTGTCCGAAGATCAGCGTTGTTGTTCCGGCTTACCGTACGCCGGAATTTTTCTGCGTCAGATGATCGAATCCCTGGAAAAACAGAGTTATGAAAACTGGGAACTGGTGATCGGAAATGCCAGCCCGGAGGATGAGACGATGGCGCGCATCCTGAAAGAGTATACCGGAAAAGATCCGCGCGTAAAGAACGTTCCGATTCCGGAAAATATCGGCATTGCAGAGAATACAAATGCAGCGCTTGCCGCAGCAGCGGGAAATTTCGTCGGTTTTATGGATCACGACGATCTGCTTGCGCCGGATGCACTCTTTGAAATTGCCATCCGTCTGGAAAAAGATCCGTCCATCGATGCTTTTTATACCGATGAGGACAAGGTACGGACCGATCTGTCCGAGTATTTCCAGCCGCATTTCAAACCGGATTTCAATCTGGATCTGCTGCGGTCAAACAATTATATCTGCATTTCTTCGTTGTACGGCGGGAGATTGCGGAGAAAACCGGCGGCCTTCGTCCGGAATACAATGGGGCGCAGGATTATGATTATATCTTCCGCTGCACGGAAATGGCGGGAAAAATTGTACACATTCCGAGAGTTTTATATCACTGGAGGGTCCACAGCGCTTCCACCGCAGACAATCCGGCAAGCAAGCTGTACGCGTATGAGGCCGGAAAAAAGGCAATTGAGGGAAACCTTGCGCGCTGCGGCGAAGAGGGAACCGTCACACTGCGTTCGGATTATGGCTTCTACGATGTAGATTATAAACTGCGGGGAACGCCTCTGGTTTCGATTCTGATCCCGAACAAGGATCAGGCCGATACGTTACGCACCTGTCTGGAATCCATTAAGAAGAAGTGCATGTATCCATCCTATGAGATTCTGATTATTGAGAACAACAGCACTGAGGAAGCAACGTTTTCCTATTACAAAGAACTCGAAGCACAGGCATCCGTGTCCTGAAGTATCCAAAACAGGGCTTTAACTATTCTGCGATCAATAATTTCGGCGTCAAAGAGGCAAAGGGAGAGTATCTCCTGTTTCTCAATAACGATATGGAAATTATTACACCCGATTTTATGGAAAAGATGGTGTCCAATCTGCAAAGACCGCAGATCGGGGCGGTCGGCGCGAAGCTGTATTACCCGGACAACACGGTGCAGCATGCGGGTATCATCATCGGTATCGGCGGCATTGCGGGCCACGCCTTTTTAGGACTGGCGCGCGGAAGAAGCGGCTACCTGCATAAGGCATCGCTCCAGATGAATGTGAGTGCGGTGACAGCAGCGTGCATGATGATGAAAAAAGAGGTTTTTGAGGAGGTCGGCGGCTTTGAAGAAGAACTGTCCGTCGCTTTCAATGATGTTGATCTGTGCCTACGCATTGGAAAAGCAGGTTATAAAATCGTATACAATCCGCACGTGGAGCTGTACCATTATGAATCGAAATCCAGGGGAGCAGAGGATGACGAGAAGAAGGTGCGCCGCTTCCAGTCGGAAATCGAATTTATGCGCAGCCGCTGGATTGGGCTGTTAAAGGCAGGAGATCCCTGCTACAATCCAAATTTAACGCTGGCATCGTGGAACTATGGACTGCGTGCCGACGGCAGGGGAGTAAAACCATGGACAAAGTAGCAGTTGTAATACCAAATTATAATGGATACCGGTATCTGGAGACGTGCTTTGCAGCGCTTGCAAAGCAGACCTTTACGGAATTTACCACATATTTCGTGGACAATGGTTCACAGGATGAGAGCTGTGCGTTTCTGCGGGAACACTACCCGGAGACGAAAATCATCCAGCTCGATGATAACTATGGCTTCAGCCGTGCGGTCAACGAAGGCATCCGCCAGTCGAAGGAGCCGTATGTGATCCTTTTAAACAACGACACCGAAGTGTTCCAGGACTTTGTCGAGCGCCTTTATGAGGGAATCTGTAAAAGAAAGAATGCGTTTGCATGCAGCGCAAAGCTGATTTCCTATCAGGAGCGTGATAAAATCGACGATGCGGGAAATTACTATAATATGCTGGGATGGGCATTCGCAAGAGGAAAAGGAAAACCGGTCAGTGAATTTGAAACGTCCGACCGGATTTTTGCGGCCTGCGCCGGAGCAGCAATCTACCGCCGGGAATTTCTGGAAAAGACCGGACTTTTTGACGAAGAACATTTCGCTTATCTGGAAGATACCGACATCGGCTATCGTGCGCGGCTTTTGGGCTACGAGAACTGGTATGAGCCGTCCGCGAAGGTTTACCACGTCGGAAGCGGAACGAGCGGCTCCCGGTATAACCTCTTTAAAATCCGTTATTCTTCCAGGAACAATATTTATCTGATCTATAAAAATATGCCGGTTTTACAGATTTTGCTTAACCTGCCGGCCTTTATCCTCGGCTTTTCGGCAAAACTGGTCTTTTTTGCATCGAAGGGATACGGAAAAGAATATCTGGCAGGAATCAAGAATGGTTTTTTCATCTGCCGGAAGCCGGAAAACAGAGCAAAGATCCGTTTTGAGTGGAAGCGCCTCGGCACGTATTTTGTCATCGAATGGGAGCTTTTTATCAATGTGTTCCGGAGATTTCTGGAGAGGGCATAAGGATTCTTTCAAAAGATTACGAAAAAGTTAAAAAGTTTACGGAAATAAGAAGAATGTTAGAAAAATATGATTGCTCTTTTTTGGAACTTATTGTATAGTTAGGGGTAGGGAATTTTTAAATCCCGAAAAAAACAGATAAGGTGAACGAATTTGATCAACGATAATCAGAAATATTTTGACCGGATGCACGTTCTGATCGATGCCCTGGTGCTCGCACTTTCCTACGTACTGTCCTGGTACTGCTATGTGCGGCTGGGCGTTATGAATAATCATCCGGAGAGGGGAATTCTACCGCCGGCGACGTATATGATGGCACTGCTCTATATCGTGCCCGGCTATCTGCTGCTTTACTATGCATTCAATCTCTATGCATCCAAGCGTTTTCAGGGAAGACGTCTGGAATTTGCCAATATCTTAAAAGCGAATACGGTTGGATTTCTGGTCTGGCTGGCCAGCCTTTACATGGTGCGCCAGGTTCACTTTTCCCGTGGTATGCTCTGCATCTTCTTTGTGCTGAATGTGACACTGGAAACGATCGTAAGAAATCTGATCCACTATATCTTAAGCAATATGTGGAAACACGGCCGCAACCAGAAGCAGATTCTGATGGTCGGCTACAGCCGTGCGACCGAGGAATACATTGACCGGATCATTGCAAACCCAGAGTGGGGCTATCTCGTCCGCGGAATCCTCGATGACCATGTCAAAGCGGGAACGATGTACCGCGGTGTCAAGGTTCTTGGAAGAATCAACAATCTTTCAGTCATTCTGCCGGAAAACAAACTGGATGAAATTGCCATTACCCTTGGCCTGAACGAATACTTCCGCCTGGAGGAGATCGTTGCCATGTGTGAAAAATCCGGCGTACATACAGTTTGTGCCGGATTACCACAACATCATTCCGACAAAGCCGTACACAGAAGACCTGCAGGGACTTCCTGTCATCAATATCCGCTATGTGCCGCTTTCCAACACGTTCAACGCGATGCTGAAACGGATTGTGGATATTTTCGGCGCGTTCGTGGCGATCATTCTGTTCTCACCGGTGATGCTGTTTCCTGCATCATGATCAAGCTGACCTCACCGGGTCCGCTGATCTACGTCAGACACGCGTCGGACTGCACAACAAACCGTTTGAAATGTACAAGTTCCGTTCGATGGAAGTTCAGACGGAGGAGAAAGAAAAGAAGGCATGGACCGTGAAGAATGACCCGCGTGTGACGGGATTTGGAAAATTCATGCGCCATACCAGCATTGATGAGCTTCCACAGCTCTTTAACATCTTAAAAGGAGATATGAGCCTGGTCGGACCGCGGCCGGAGCGACCTTTCTTTGTGGAAAAATTCCGGGAGGAAATCCCGCGTTATATGGTAAAACATCAGGTGCGTCCCGGTCTTACGGGGTGGGCACAGGTGAATGGATACCGGGGAGACACTTCCATCCGAAAGCGTATTGACTGTGATCTGTATTATATTGAAAACTGGACGCTGGGACTTGATTTTAAAATTCTGTTCCTGACCTTTTTCAAAGGATTTGTGAATAAAAACGCTTACTAAAAGATAAGGGGAAAAGAGATGTCGAAGAAGAATTACAAAAAGAGCAGAAAATACAAAAAATGCGCCGCAGAAAAATAATTTTCGGAATTGAAATCACCGTTCTGCTGATTCTTTCCGGAATTCTGTTCGTCTACGCATGGATCAACCGTTCGATGGATAAGATGAATCAGGATACGCTGGACAGCTCCCAGATTCAGATCAACAGTGAAGTAAAGGCAAATACCGATCTCTCACAGATGTCCGGTACACAGGTCATCGCGCTGGTCGGCGTGGATGCCAGAGGTGTGAAAGGCTCCGAGCTGGCAGAAAGCATGAACAGTGACACTATTATTCTCTGTTGTATTGATCACGACAAGCAGGAAATCCGTATGGTGTCGATTATGCGTGACACCTGGATGAATATGGCGAAATATACCGATGAATATTATGAGTTTGACAAAGCCAATTCCGCATACAACCGCGGCGGCCCGGAGAGTATGCTCTCCATGCTGAATACAAACCTTGACCTTGCACTGACCGATTACGTTACCGTAAACTTCAAGGCACTCGCCGATGCGATTGATGTCTTGGGCGGTCTCGACATCGAGATGACAAATGCAGAGTGTGTTCATGCAAACAACTACAACAGAGAGGTATCGGAAGCACAGGGCGTAGAGTATGAAGCTATTCCGTATGATGAGGACCTTGGGGATGATTACAGCGAAGTACGTCATGTCAGCGGTGCACTTGCAACCTCCTATGCGCGGATCCGTTACGGCGGCGGCGACGATGCGAAACGTACGAGCCGTCAGCGAATCGTCATCAATCTCATGGTACAGAAGATTAAACAGAATCCGACCAAGATTCCGGAGATTCTGGATAAAGTGATGGGAAATGTCAGCACCAGCCTTACCAAAAACGAAATTCTGGAGCTTGGCATGCATGCGGTAACGTACAAAATGGGAACATCTTATGCATATCCGTTCCAGCTGTGTTATGGAGAAAATGTAGAAAGCGCACTTGGCGTTGATGTCGTAATTCCGGTTACACTGGAACACAATGTAAAGGAACTGCACGCTTATCTGTATCCGGCGATGAGCTATGATCCATCTGCAGCGTGATAGAGTACAGTGACTATATTGCAAGAGAGAGCGGCTACGATGATGATATGATTGAGTATGTACTGAATCAGGGACCGGGCGCTGCAACAGATTCTGTGGTAGCAGGAGATTAAAATACAGGGAGAATACGACAAGATGAGTCAATATACCGTTGATGTCATGATACCAACGTATAAACCAGGGCAGGAGTTCGCAGACTTCTGCCCCGCCTTTTAAAACAGACTTACCCGATCCGTTCGATCCGGGTCGTGAATACGGGGAAAAAGTTCTGGAATCCGGCGTGGGAGCAGCTTTCAGACAAGATTATGGTGGAGCATATTCAGCCGAGCGAGTTCGACCACGGCGGAACGAGAAGGGCGATGGCAGAAAGTTCAGATGCGGATCTTCTGCTTTTTATGACCCAGGATGCCATGCCGTACGATAATGCGTGCGTGGAACATCTGGTGGAAAAATTTTCACTGCCGCATGTGAAGGCGGCCTATGCGCGGCAGCTTCCGCGGGATGACTGCCGTACACTGGAACGGTTTACGAGAGGCTTTAACTATCCGGACGAGAGTGATATCAAGGATGCCGGTGATCTGCCAAACTTGGTGTTAAGACTTTTTTTCTGTTCCAATGTCTGTGCAATGTATGACCGCAGGACATATGAAGAGCTGGGTGGATTTGTAGAAAGCACCTTGTTTAACGAAGATATGATCTATGCCGGGCATCTTGTGCAGGCGGGCTATGCGATTGCCTATGCGGCAGATGCGAAGGTGGTACATTCCCACAATTACGGTTGTCTGGCACAGCTTCACCGCAATTTCGACCTCGGTGTATCCCAGGCACAGCATCCGGAGATCTTTGATGCGTATCCGTCTGAGAGTGAGGGAATCCGTATGGTGAAAAAAATCGGCATCCTACGTCTGCAAAATTCATAAGCCGTGGCTGCTCGTCACTTTATTCTTTCAAAGCGGATTCAAATATGTGGGCTACTTCCTCGGAAAACGATACAAAAGCCTTCCGGACAGTGTAATCCGCTGGTGTACCTCAAACAAAACATGGTGGGAATATCACGGAAAGATACGAAAAAAACGAAATAGAAGATAAGTGAAAGTAAAAAACAAAAAATAAAAAAGATCTTGTAAGTAAATACGAAATGCTCCATAAGGTTGACAGAAGAACGGAGCAGAGTGGTAAAAAAGTAAAGAACAAGAAATTAGAAGGCGGCATAACCTGAAAACAGAACAAGGGTGCCGCCTTTTACTGTTAGGAGGAAAAATCTATGTGTGGAATTGTTGGATATATTGGAACCTGCCAGGCTGCCCCGGTGCTGCTGGACGGATTGTCAAAGCTGGAGTACCGCGGATACGATTCGGCCGGAATTGCTGTATACGATGGAAACAAAATTCAGATGCAGAAAGCAATGGGCCGTCTGAAGGTGCTTGAGGAAATGACACAAAATGGAGCGACACTTCCGGGTACCGTAGGAATCGGACATACGAGATGGGCAACGCATGGGGCACCTTCCGATCTGAATGCACATCCGCATTTCAATAAAGACCACTCGATTGTCGTTGTACACAATGGAATTATTGAGAATTATCTGAAATTAAAGAAAAAACTGATGTCCAAAGGATATGAGTTCCTTTCGGAGACAGATACCGAGGTAATTGCCCATATGCTGGATTACTATTATAACGGCGATCCGCTTGCAACGATCACAAAGGTTATGCACCGTATGGAGGGATCGTATGCACTGGGTATCCTGTTCCGCGACCATCCGGATGAGGTGTATGCGGTCCGTAAAGACAGCCCGCTGATCGTTGGTACAAGTAAGAGCGGAAACCTGATTGCATCCGACGTTCCGGCTGTACTGAAATATACAAGAGATGTCTATTTTCTGGAAAATGAGGAGATTGTCAAGCTGACCCGAGACGGCCTTCATTTTTACAATATCGATGAGGAGGAGCTGCAAAAGGAGCCTACGCACATCGAATGGGATATGAATGCCGCAGAGAAAGGCGGCTATGAGCATTTTATGCTGAAAGAGATGCATGAGCAGCCAAAAGCCGTAAAAGATACGCTGACCCCACGCATCAAGAATGGTGACGTAGTGATCGAGGAGCTTGGCATGACGGACGAAGAGATCCGTGCAATCAGCAAGATCTTTATTGTTGCCTGTGGTTCTGCATATCACACCGGTGTAACCGCAAAATACATCTTCGAAAAGCTGGCAAGAATCCCGGTTGAGGTAGATCTGGCAAGCGAATTCCGCTACTGTGATCCGATTCTGCCGGAAAATACGCTCGTGGTCATCGTCAGCCAGTCGGGTGAGACGGCCGATACCCTCGCGGCTCTCCGCCTTGCAAAAGAAAAGGGCGTGCGTACCCTTGGCATCGTAAATGTAGTTGGAAGTTCGATTGCAAGAGAGGCAGACAATGTCATGTACACCTGGGCCGGTCCGGAGATCGCTGTTGCGACAACGAAAGCGTACAGCACACAGCTTATCGCGCAGTATCTTCTGGCGATGAAGTTTGCCAAAGTACGCGGAACCGTTTCACAGAATGACTTCGATGCAATGATCCAGAGCCTTGAGCGCCTGCCGGAGCAGATTTCCCTGCTGCTGTCCCACAAGGAGAACGTACAGCGTTTTGCCAACCGTTATCTTGCGGCAGAACACGTCTTTTTCATCGGACGCGGCATCGACTATGCAATCTCGATGGAGGGCTCCCTGAAGCTGAAAGAGATTTCCTACATCCATTCCGAGGCGTATGCAGCCGGTGAGCTGAAACACGGAACCATTTCCCTGATTGAGGACGGACGCCTTGTCGTAGCCGTGCTGACCCAGCCGGAGCTCTACAAGAAAACGATCAGCAATATTCAGGAAGTGAAGACACGAGGCGCGTTTGTCATGGCGGTAACGACCGTTGGCAATACAGAAGTGGAAAAGTAGCCGACTACGTAGTTACCTGCCGGAGAATTGCACTTGGAGTCGCAGAGCAGGCAACACAGAACTATAATGAGGAAAAGGGTGTTCCGGAGGTAGGTTCCTTTTTATTTTCAAGAAAAGCACAGGAAGTCTTTGAAAAAACTGAAGGTGAGGCTGCATTGCTTTCTCTACTGAGTCAGTGTTTTCAGAAATATGGAATTTATGATCTTGCTGTTGTTGAAAACGCGCAATACGGTTATTTATCCTTAAATCTGGAAAATATGCCCGTTAATATTGACTGGCCGGATACGATACCCAAAAAAGGCGAAGGCATCTTCTTACGCTTCACAGATATAAATGTGGTGCCAAAAGAAGTTTTTTCCTTATGTAGCAAATACGATCAAGCAGATCAATATTGTAATAAAATCATTAATACCTGAGATCAATATAGAAATTTATAATGCGTTTGATAAGCTATTGAAGGAAGGAAAAGACGGAGTGCAGTTTGAAATCATGCCATGCGTGGAGAGAACCGGATTCCGCTTTTGTATGAATCCGCAGGAATAAAGGAAGCTGATTTCTATTTGCAGTAATTTAGTTGCCTGCTATAACAGAGAATCTTATTGCCTTGTGGTAGACGAGCTGGATTCTGGTATTTATGAATATTTACTGGGAGAATGCCTGGAAGTTATGCAGGATAAAGCTAAAGGACAATTGATCTTTACGTCACATAACTTACGCCCATTGGAAATCCTTGAAAACGATTCTCTGCTTTATACGACTGTGAATCCTGAGAATTGCTATATAAAATCTACTTATATCAAAAACACACAAAATACCCGATTATCTTATTTGCGGACGATCAAGCTTGGTGGGCAAAAAGAAAAGCTCTACAATGAAACAAATATATATGAGATGGAGCTTGCTATGAGGCGGGCAGGAAGGATACGTGCTAATGACTAAAAAAGTTATTCTGTTTCTTGTAGAAGGGCCGACGGATGAAGATGCACTGGCTGTGATATTTACAAAACTGGTAAACGATCATGATATAGAATTTGACGTGCTCCATACAGATATCACTGCAGACGAAAACATGACGGTAAAATATATTGAAGAACGGATTGGTAAGGAAATCCAAAAGTATCTGCTTAAAAATCCTTTCATAGTAGCGGATGATATCCTTAAGGTGATTCAGATCATTGATACAGACGGAGCTTTTATTCCGCCATCGTTGGTCAGGCAGTCTGAAAATGGAAAAACGGAATATTTTGATACGCATATAGAGGCGAAAAATAAGAATCGATTGATCCGCAGAAATCTAAGTAAGAGAAAGATTGTATATTCTCTGTATAACCGGGAAACTGTGGCAGGATTTCCTTATGAAATTTACTATTTTTCTAGGAATATGGAACATGTGCTGCATGACAGGGCAGAAGATCTGACTGATGATGAAAAGGAAAATCTGGCATTTGACATTGCAGATCAATATACAGATCAGCCGGAAAAGTTTCTGGAATATCTGTATGACGATGGTTTCCATGTGTGCGGTACTTATAAAGATACATGGGAATTTATCATGGATGGAAACCATTCCCTGAACCGTTATTGTAATGTGGCGGTCTTTTTCGAACAATTGCGAATTGGATTAGAGAATATAGAAAATTAATGGGAAAATTTAATGTGATAACAATTTGAAGGAAATATGAAAAAGACCAGATAACCTTGTTAAAGATTATTTGGCCTTTTACGGTTTTAAAGTAGTGATGGTATAAAAAACGTTACCTGTTGCGGTAAAATGGATGAGGGTTATTAGAAATATATAAAAGTGTGCTGAGTAGAGTTGGCAAGAAAAAATATGTTTAATTTGTCAGGTAATATTATTATTCCGAGATTCATAATTATTCATTATTGATGATAAATAGTCATGCCGACTTACAAAATAGCAAAGAACGTTAAAGGGGAATATACAAAAAAGATAAGACACAAACAAAAAAATTATTAAAAAATCATCAAAAATAATTGCATCATATGTAGCAAAAATTAAAATAATTTCGCGATAGATAGCAAATGACAGAAAGAAATAAACTTT
>ENA-OQCS01000134-OQCS01000134.1-human-gut-metagenome-genome-assembly--contig:-NODE-134-length-36491-cov-3.116131_pt1 | contig 36491 bp, 47 predicted proteins | sample MGYA00242757_ERZ504575 | MGnify/ENA primary metagenome ERZ504575 (study PRJEB26092, sample SAMD00036297) | human gut metagenome | host: Homo sapiens | study: EMG produced TPA metagenomics assembly of... | reverse complement strand
CAAGCTACACACAGTCGAGAAGATAAAGAAAGTGACTTCAGGTTCAACTCCTGAATTGGTAAGAAAGTGAACGAAGTGTATGCTTCTGTTATATCTGCCGGGACACATTTGCTCCCACGATGAAGGTGGCGGAGGCAGCCAAAGTCATTGAGAATTCGCAACGTGATATCAATATAGCCTTTGTCAATGAGCTTTCCAAGATATTCACGCGTATGGGGATTGATACTCAGGATGTGTTGGAGGCTGCAAGTACCAAATGGAATTTTCTTCCCTTCAAGCCGGGGCTGGTTGGAGGACACTGCATTGGCGTAGACCCTTATTATCTGGCCCAGTGTGCACAGAGTTATGGCTATAATCCTGAAATCATATTGGCCGGTCGTCGTATGAATGATGGTATGGGAGAGTATGTGGCTGGTCAAGTGATAAAACTGATGCTGAAAAAAGGAATTCAGGTTTTGAACTCTAATATACTGATACTCGGTTTTACTTTCAAGGAGAATTGTCCGGATGTACGTAATACGAAAGTGATAGATATTTATGAGGCTTTGATGGGATACAATCTGAATATAACCGTTTATGATCCGTGGGCAAATCCGGATATCGTAAAGCATGAATATGGAATTGAAGTGATCAATGAACTTCCTGAAGAAAAGTTTGATTCGGTTGTGTTGGCGGTTGCCCATCAACTGTTTACGGGAATAGATATCGAAGTTTGTCGAAGACACGGTCTGTTGTGTTTGATGTTAAAGGTTTCTTGCCCAAAGAATCCGTTGACGGCAGATTATGATAAAATGAAAAAGCTTTTCTTTGTTACCAATGTTGATTGGTTCTTTATTTCCCATCGTTTGCCTATTGCCCTGAATGCTATTCAGCAGGGATATGAAGTTTATTTATTGTCACGGGATACCGGAAGAAAACAGTTTTTACAAGGGAAAGGGATTCGCTTTATCGATATTCCTTTTGACCGTTCCGGAAGTAATCCTTTGCATGAATTGAAATGTATTTTTCAGTTATATACAAACTACAAAAAGTATAGACCTAATATAATTCATCATGTTACTTTAAAGGCTGCATTGTTAGGTTCTGTTGCAGCTAAGCTGTCAGGGCAACATCATGTTGTGAATGCAATAAGTGGATTGGGGTATAACTTTACGAACGGCAGGAATGGGATTTTGCAGAAGTTGATAAGGACTTTGATCCGCATTGCATTCAAAAGTAAGTCTTTTTCCTTTATTCTTCAGAATCCGGATGATGTGGGGATGATCAAAGGCTTCAATCTGGTTCTCGTCCCATATTTTTCTGATAAAGGGCTCGGGAGTAGATTTGAATGAATTTGTTTTTTCCCAAGCTCCTGGCAAGACTCAATTAAAGGTACTCTTTCCTGCAAGGATATTGTTGGATAAGGGGGTGATGGAGTTCATTGATGCAGCCAAATTACTTCAAAAGCGATTTATTGGAAAAGTAAAATTCATATTGGCAGGTGATTGCGACAAAGAAAATCTGGCTGTTTTGGGGGAAGAAAAGCTAAGGTCTCTTCTTGTCGATGATTATATTGAATGGATAGGATATCAGGCTCAAATGTTTCCTATATATACGGATAGCGATATCGTTGTACTGCCTTCCTATCGGGAAGGTTTGCCCAAATCCTTGATTGAAGCATGTGCGGTAGGGCGTCCTATTGTAACAACCGATGTACCGGGTTGCCGTGAATGCGTGAAATCCGGATATAATGGTTATTTGGTTCCTGCCAAGGACAGTAGGGCGTTGCTGATGCCATCGGCCTATTGATAGAAGATGATGCGAAGAGGAAGGAGTTTGGAAGGAACTCTCGTCTGTTGGCGGAAGAAGAATTTTCTATAGATAAGGTTGTCAGGCAAACTTTTGATATTTATCAATCAATTATTAGGATATCTTGATATTCCCGGGTATCTTTGTAGAAAGATTGGATTCATGAAGAAGAACAAGCCATATAAGGAACAAGAACCGATGGTGCCGAATGTTGGTGAACCGGTAGTTGTATATACGGGTAATGAGAATAATCCGAATATCGTTACGGAAGGACGTGATGACATTAGGCATGCTATTTCCGGTGAAGAATTATTGGATAGACTTTGCCCTCGTATAAAGGCTTTGTTTGGATGAGAGTCGTATTCGCTCCCGAAGTAGAGGAGGATTTGTATGGGCTTATAAAAATACTTGTTGAGAAGGAGTATTTGGGTACTTATCCTTTTGCTATTTCTTATGTGGAAGACTGATAGCTGATATTCAACAGAACATTCATTCTAAATTAAAAAAAGAAAGCGCCCGCTTTTTTTGAGCGTTATGGTAAGGATATGTATTACATCACTTATCAACGTAATTCTAATACGACGTGGTATATTTTCTTCTCTGTCATTGGAGATACTTATTTTATTAAATACATAACCAATAATCACGTTTCCGGTCAGTATATTTTTTAGCATATTTCAATGAACATACTCGTCACTGGAATCCACGGCTTTGTGGGTTCCAATCTCGTTGTTGCCCTAAAGGAACGTCATAGCCTTTACGGGCTGGATATTGTCGCTCCTGAAAAGGAGGGGGTGGTAAAGACTTTTTTCTGGAAGGATATCGAACCGGCTTCTTTTCCGATGCGGAATCTTCCTGAATTCGATGCCATTATTCATCTGGCTGGTAAAGCCCATGATACGAAAAACCGGTCTGCTGCCCAATCCTATTTTGATATTAATACGGGATTGACCCAAAAGATATTTGATTTCTTTCTGGAATCGTCTGCGAAGAAGTTTGTATTCTTCAGTTCTGTGAAAGCCGCTGCAGACAGTGTGGCAGGGGATATGCTGACTGAAGATGTGGTGCCTGCTCCGGTAGGGCCTTATGGGGAAAGTAAGATAGCTGCCGAGAATTACATCCTTGACAAGTTGAAGGTTGAAAATGGAGAATTGAAAGCTAATCCTTGTGATGACAAGCAGGTTTATATCCTGCGTCCCTGCATGATTCATGGTCCCGGTAACAAAGGCAATCTGAATCTTCTTTATAATGTGGTGAAAAAAGGTGTTCCCTGGCCTTTGGGGGCTTTTGAGAACAGAAGGTCTTTTACTTCGATAGACAATCTCTGCTATGTGGTGAAAGGGCTGTTGACCAAGGAGGTGGCGAGTGGTATCTACCACATGGGAGATGACGAAGCTTGTCCACAAATGAGCTGATAGCTTTGATGTGTCGGGCTTTGGACCGTAAACCGCATATCTGGAAGATAAACAGAGGACTGATGGAGTCCTGTGCCCGTTTTGGGACTCTGCTCCATTTGCCTTTGAATGAAGAGCGTCTGCGCAAGTTGACAGAGAATTATGTGGTGAGTAATGCGAAGATAAAGGCTGCCCTGGGTATTGACAGAATGCCGGTGAGGGCAGAGGAGGGGATAGTGAGAACGATAAAATCGTTCTCAAATATAAAAGTAAACAATTAAGAATTAAAAATTAAAGAGGAAAATACTGTTATGTATTATCTGCTTATACTGGTTCTGCTGTTTTTAGCAGACTTTTTTATTTTAGAATAGCTGATAGGTGCAATATCATCGACAAGCCCAATGAGCGGAGTTCCCATACGAAAGTGACTTTACGCGGTGGTGGGATTATTTTCTATTTCGGAGCGTTGGCCTATTTCCTGACGAGTGGCTTTGAATATCTTTGTTTCCTGCTTGCCTTGACACTGGTGACGTTCATCAGCTTCGTGGACGATATAAAATCCACCGGACAGATGACAAGGCTGCTTTTTCATTTCTCTGCTATGGCTATGATGTTTTATCAGTGGGGGCTGTTCTCCTTGTCCTGGTGGTGGATAGTCATAGCCTTGATAGTCTGTACGGGCATCATCAATGCCTACAATTTTATGGATGGGATTAATGGGATAACGGGAGGTTATTCTCTGGTTATTCTTGCTGCGTTGGCCTATATCAATAAGGAGGTGGTTACTTTTGTAGAAGCGGATTTCATCTATACCGTTATCTGTTCCGTTCTAGTCTTCTGCTTCTTCAATTTCCGCAAGCGTGCCAAATGCTTTGCCGGTGATGTGGGTTCGGTGAGCATTGCTTCATCCTTCTTTTTTTGATAGGAAGACTTATCATTGGAACGGGTGATTTCAGCTGGATAGTTCTTTTGTCCGTTTATGGGGTAGACAGTGTATTGACTATCATTCACCGCCTGATGCTTCATGAGAATATCGGGCTACCGCATCGCAAGCATCTGTATCAGATTATGGCGAATGAGCTGAAGATTCCCCATATAATGGTTTCTTCTATTTACATGGCAGTGCAGGCAATCATCATCGTAGGATATATAATGTGTTTAGGTTACAGTTATTGGTATTTGGCAGGTATAATTCTTTTGCTTTGTTTTCTTTATATCTGTTTTATGAAGAAGTATTTCGGATTGCACCAGTCTACGTGAGTAATGCTGAAATGATGATTAGTAAAATAATGAAAGGCGATGGAGACTAAAATCTCCATCGCCTTTCGTCTTATTTTTGAAATATAAATCGTACCTTTGTCATACACCAATCAGGTTATAATAATAACATGGAACAGATACGTAAGCTGCCGATAGGCATACAGACTTTTGATAAACTACGTGAAGGCGGTTTTCTTTATGTAGATAAAACTGCTATGATTTATCAAATAGCATCTACTTCTACTCCTTATTTCCTAAGCCGTCCCCGTCGGTTTGGCAAGAGTCTGCTCATTTCCACTTTCGAGCTTACTTTCAAGGACGCAAAGACTTGTTTCAGGCTTGGCCATCGAACAGTTGGAAACGAAGTGGGAACAGTATCCTGTTCTACATCTTGACTTGAATGCCCGGAAATATGAAACTGCTGCTGACCTGACGGCTATGCTTAATCAATATCTGGAGAAATGGGAGCTGCTCTATGGTCAGGAGAAGGAAGACCGTAGTCCGGAGGAGCGTTTTGCTTACGTGATAGAGCGGGCATGCACGCTGACGGGAAAGCAGGTGGTTGTGCTGATTGATGAGTATGACAAGCCATTGCTTCAGGCGGTCTTGGACGAGAACTTGCTGGATGAGTATCGGAAAATATTGAAAGCGTTCTACGGTGTCTTGAAGAGCGCTGACCGTTATCTTCGTTTTGTTTTCCTGACCGGAGTGACCAAGTTTGCGCAAGTAAGTGTATTCAGTGACTTGAACCAGCTGAATGATATCAGCATGAAGTCTCCTTACGCTGCTTTGTGTGGTATTACCAAAGAGGAGTTGGTGAAAACCTTTCTGCCGGAACTTGAGAGACTGGCTAAACGAAGAGGGATATCTTTACAAGAAGTGATTGATTTGATGGAACGTCAATATGATGGTTACCATTTTCATCCGGAAGGTGTAGGAATGTTCAATCCGTTCAGTGTATTGAATGCTTTTGATGCAGAAGAGATGGGGTACTATTGGTTTCAGACCGGCACACCTACTTACTTGGTTGACTTGCTGAAGCAGAGTGATTACGATATACGTCTATTGATAGATGGAGTGGAAGTGCTGGCTTCCGCTTTCTCTGAATATCGTGCGGAAACAAATAATCCTCTTCCGATGATTTATCAAAGTGGTTATTTGACCATAAAAGGGTATGATGATGATGTGAAGCTATACACTTTAGGCTTTCCAAATGATGAGGTTCGTTACGGCTTTCTGAATTTTTTGGTACCCTATTATACCAATGTATCCAATGATGAGACTGGTTTCCACATCGCTAAATTCATGCGTGAATTGAAGAGTGGAGATGTGGAGGCGTTTATGGAGCGTCTTAAGATATTCTTCTCCGGTATTCCGTACGAGTTGAGTGATGATACGGAACGTCATTATCAGGTTATTTTTCATGTAGTGTTTACTTTGCTGGGACAGTTCATCCGGTCCGAGGTTCGCAGCAGCCGCGGCCGTGCGGACGCAGTAGTTCATACCCCTACCGCTATTTATGTTTTTGAGTTCAAACTGGACGGTACGGCCGACGCAGCTCTGAAGCAAATAGATGAGAAAGGTTATCTGATTCCTTATACCTTGGATGGCAGGAAATTAGTGAAAGTAGGTGTGAACTTCAGTAAAGAAACACGGAATATTGATGAATATATTGTCGTGGAGGAATAGGAACGAACAATCCTATATACGGAAAAGGCGATGGAGAATCAAATCTTCATCGCCTTTTCCATATTATAGTATTTCATTTTATTTCTTCATCCTCAGCACCCGTATTCCCGTCCACTTATTATTGTCTTTCAGCATTTGGGACAAGGGGACTTTGGAGACGACCACTTTCTTGTCGGTAGAGGAAGCGTGTACCAGCAGGAGTTTGCTATCCGCATAGAAAGCGATTCCCATGTGGCTACGTCCAGCCCCGGAGTGTTGGTGGTGATGGCTATGATATCGCCGTCTTTAATCCACGGGAGACCATCGGCGGGAAGTTTGGCTTTGGGAAGATAGTGAATTTCCTTGCCGGACAAGGATTGTTCAATCTTCTTCATTTTGCTATGTTCTCCGGAGAATTTGCCAGCTGCTTGTAGAGTTGGGGGTGGGAAGACATGTAGGAGATGGACAACCGTTCGGTGTCGGGACTCATGCGCCCGTTACATCTTGAAGGAAGCCGTTGCGTACGCCATTGTTTATCCAGTCGGCAATATAATGCAGGCGGGAAGTGTACCCGTCGATTTTACCGTCACGGTAACGGATTTTTGCAGGTTATCGGCGAAAGCGCTTTCCGAGATGTCTCCGTCGGCCAATTTGGGGGTGAGTGTCTCTGCCAGTACATATTCCACCAGCGTGGTACAGTCTACTTCATCGCAGTTGATGACGAGTTCTTCGGGACCATCAGCCTCCAGCGTATGGGCTACGTATGGCACATCCAGATACTTTATTCCATTGCTCAACATATCTTTCCCTCCCTGGGCAGAAACGGAAGTTACCATGGCTGCGGCGCAGAGGGCGCTGAACATAAATTTAGTCATTGTTTTCATTTTTCTTTCTTTTGATTATTATTGTTCTTGAACGTAAAAAGATGCAGCAAATTTACTACATCCTTTTTATAAAAGCTTAATCCGGAGGGATTAAATTCAATATTGCCGGATTAAATATTTATAATCCTCCTTTTTATCGAACGGAACAAGGGAGAAACCGTATTCAATGGCGTTCTCTTTGCCCGGACGAATCAGATAGGCTCATGGGCGGTTGCGCCCCAACTGTCGTCTCCACCGACACCCATCATGCGGTAATCAATGAACAAATCGACCATCTTTTCCGGCAGAGGGTCGGTGAGGTGGCGGTGATGGGTCTTTTCGGTACGCGGAGCGCTGTTGTCAATCGTATCGCCGCTGTCCATACTTTCCAGGGGATAGTTGGAGGTGTTCAGCTCAAAGGTGCGGTCGGCGATGAGCAGCAAACCACGTTGCGTCTTATCGGTAAGGGCGCACCAATAGATGTCCGTGCGATGGTTGTTCTCCTGTGGGCGGACATACGGCTCGTACATATCCTTGACCGGGATGGCGTACTCTCCGATGAACTGGGAGGTACGGCGGTCTCGGTAATTCTCTTTCGGACCGCGACCGTAGTAGGTCAAGTCTGTAAAGCTTTCCGGCAACTGCATCCGCAGGCCCACACGCGGTATCATCGGAGCTTGGTCTCCTTCGGCCACGAACCGGTTGTCTACCTTGATGACTCCGCTGGCATATATCTTATAGGTGATGTCCCAACGGGCATCTGTCTGTGGAAAACGGTAGGTCACCTTTATTGTCGTGGCATTGCTGCCCGGAGTCACTTGGAAACTTTCGGCTTTTGGTTCTTGATAGCTTGCCTCTTTCCAGGCTTTGAGGCGGACGGGGAGGTTGGCTCCATAATCATTGTCCGTCGGTGCACGCCAGAAGAATGGGCGGGGACCTTGACCGTTCAGTATGTACTCGTGCTTCTTGTATAAATAGGAGGTGAGCAGACCGCTTTGCTTGTCGAAGGTGGCTTTGAAGTCGGGACCGGAGAACGCCACCAAATTTCCCTCTTCCTTAGAAGTGGCGGGCTGCTGTGCCGTAGCCTCTTTCTTGTAGAAAGTATGGACGTAGGTCTGTTCGCGTGCGATGACCGTGCCGGCCGGGAGGAAAGGCTCTGCCGTCTTGATGGCTGCATAGAACTCGATACGCACATCTCCCGTTGTCTGTTTCTCTTTGGGTATGCCGTTCAGGAAGCCGGTGGTTACCGTCTTGCCCGGTGCGGCATGGATATTTTCAATCTTGCCACGGTAGACTTCCTTTCCGTGGTCGCGGATGATGTAGTAGAAGTCGTACTTGTCGAGATTGGTGAAGGAGAAATCATTGCGGATTTTCACGGTGGAAGTCTGCTTGTCGAAATCAAGGAACTTGATGTTCTGGTATACTTTTCCCATCTCTTCTGTCTGCGGCTTGACACTGCGGTCGGGGTATACCACGCCGTTGATGCAGAAATTGCCGTCGGAGGGCGTGCCGTTCTCGCCATAATCGCCGCCATAGGTCCAGTATTTACGGCCGTCGTCTGTTTGGGCGGCAAAGCCTGGTCTACCCAGTCCCAGATACAGCCGCCCTGGAGGATGGGATATTTTTCGATGATGTCCCAATACTCCTGGAAGTTGCCGAGGCTGTTGCCCATGGCATGGGCATACTCGCAAAGAATGAGGGGACGCGTCATCTCCTTGTTCCGGGCATACTTCTCCAGATAGGAAGGGGAAGCGTACATCGGGCAGTAGATGTCCGTATTCCATTCCAACAGTGCGCGTTCATACTGGATGGGACGGCTGTCGAGCGTCTTCAAGGTGTTGTAGGTAACGTAGAAATTCAATCCGTTCCCGGCTTCGTTGCCCAGCGACCAGATGATGACTGACGGATGGTTCTTGTCCCGTTCGTACATATTCATGGTACGGTCGAGGTGGGCATTCATGAAGAGCGGATTGTTTCCCAGCGTGCCGCCTACACGCAGGTCGTAACCCATGCCGTGGCTTTCGATATTGGCTTCGTCGATGACGTAGATACCATATTCGTCACAGAGTTCGTAGAAACGTTCCTGCTGGGGATAGTGACAGGTGCGGACGGTATTGACATTGTATCTCTTCCAAAGCTCGAAATCTTTCTTCATCAGTCTTCGGAGACATAGTGACCGGTATTCTCGTTGTGTTCGTGATAGTTCACGCCTTTCACGAGGATAGGTTGTCCGTTTACCAACAGTTGCTTGTCCTTGATTTCCACTGTACGGAAACCTACTTTGCAGCTTGTCGCTTCAATCACATCTCCGTTCGGGCGCTTCAAGCTGACGACGAGGGTATAGAGGTTGGGCGTTTCGGCTGTCCATTGCAGGGGTTCCTGGATGGTCTTCTTGGTGAATTCCACTTCCGTTTGGTCACCGCTGACCTGGGTAGAGGACTGGGCTATCTGCTGGTCGTTCTTGTCCAGCAGGCGGTAACCAACGACAAATGGGGAATTTTGTCCGCTTTCATTGGTAAACTGCACCTTTACCTTGAGGATACCGTTCCGGTAGTTCTCATCCAAAGGAGACTCCACCTTGAAGTCTGTGAGATGGATTTGAGGCTGGGCATATAAGTAAATGTCCCGTTCGATACCACTGATGCGCCAGAAGTCCTGGCATTCCAGATAGTTGGCATCGGAAAAGCGGTGTATCTGAATGGCAATGACATTCTTCCCTTTCTTGGCAATGGCGCTGACGTTGAAACGCGCCGGAGTCTTTGCATCTTTACTCATGCCTACAAACTTGCCGTTAAGGTAGTAGAAGGCTGCCCCGCGTACACCGTCGGCACTCAGGAAAATCTCCTTATCGTCCCAGTCTCCCGGAAGAGTGAACTCGCGGCGGTAGGTGCCGGTGGGATTCCATTCTTGGGGAACGTACGGAGGGTTGGGCTTGTCCCAATAAGGAGGATAGCCCGAAGAACAGAACTCATAGGGATGGTTCACGTAGATGGGCGTGCCGAATCCTTGCAACTCCCAGTTTCCGGGTACATTGATGTCCGGCCAGCGGCTGGCGTCCACACGGTCCATCATGAAGTCCGTGGGGCGGTCGGCGAAGGTTTCCACATAATGGAATTTCCATTTCCCGTTAAGGGACAAGCGGAAGGTTCCGTTCTTGCGGTCATTGATGACGGCATCAGCTCCGTGACGTAGGAGGTGAACGTGCTGCGGGCAGGCTCCCGGTTGATGCTTGTCAGCTTGGGTTGGTAATCTCTTCGTAGCGATTGTTCTCCTGAGCAGTCAGGGCAAAGGGAAAAGCTGCGAGGCAAGTGAGTAAAAAATACTTTTTATTCATAATTGCTTTTATTTCTTTGTGGTAGGTTCAGAGACCGGGAATACGAGCCCTTCACGCAACCACTTCTCCAGTTCTTCCGTCCATTGACGCTTGTAGGTGAAGTTGTCCCGGAATCCCCAGCCATGTCCGCCGGTAGGGTAGGCATGCAGCTGGCAGGCACTTTGTGGTCACGCAAGGCGAGGAAATAGCCAATGCCGTTGATGGGTGGCACTGCGTCGTCGTCCGAAGAAAGCATGATAAAAGCCTGCGGAGTGCCTGGGGACACTTGTCTTTCGAGGGAGTATTTTTGTTCCAGCTCCTGAGATGGATTTTCTCCGATAAGGTTCTTGCGGGAACTCCATGGGTAACGCCTTTCTGCATGGAATTACTGGATAGAACAAGATCTGGAAGTCGGGACGGGTTTTGTCACTGCTGTATAGTGTGGCAAGCGAAGCTGCCAGATGGCCGCCGGCAGAAGCGCCCATGATGCCTACACGCTGAGGATTGACACCCCATTCGGCGGCATGTTCGCGTACCATGCGGATGGCTTGTTCGGCATCGGAAAGGGGCACTTCATGGTGCCCGTTGGGCATACGGTATTTCAGTACTGCATAGGTGATGCCTTGTGTGTTGAACCAGGGAGCCATGTCGTGTCCCTCGTGCTTCATGGCCAGCCCCCCGTAGCCGCTCCCGGACACATGATGATGGCCATGCCGTTGGGGTGGGAGGCAGGGTACACCGTAAGGGTAGGGGTGGTGACATCGGACACCCATTCGTTGTTATGGTTCTGTCCGGAATTGGTCAGTTCGTTGTTATTGGGGGCACCGTTGGGCCATAGGGGCAGCTCAACGGGCTTTTGTGCAGATAACATGGTCGCTGCAAATAGAAAAGATAAAAGTAGAATCTTTTTCATGTTCTTGGTATTTAAAAGTTATTTGGTTTTCATGGAAGCTTTGATGAGGTAGAATATCAGAATGGCATAAGCACCCAGCGCCAGCACTTCGGACCAGGTGTTCTGCAACCATGCATCGTTTACGAGGTTGATTCCTCCGAAACGCATGGCAGCACTTGCCACACCCATCAATGCACCGCCGGCAATGAAACCGGAGGCAAGCAGGTACCTTTCTCCCCGCGTTCGGCATTGAGAGCGGCATCCTTGCTGCGGCTGGTCACGTACCAGTTGATGGCACCGCCACTACCAACGGAACATTCAGTTCCAATGGGATGAACATACCCAATGCAAATGCCAGTGCGGGAATCTTGCAGAAATTGAGGATGACGGCCAGCACTGCACCGATACCGTAGAGCGGCCAGGGCGCACCCACACCGTTCATCAACGGTTCGATAACGGCCGCCATGGCATTGGCTTGCGGAGCGGCCAGCTGTCCGCTGGTGAAACCGTATGTCTTGTTTAGGATAATCATTACACCACCTACGGTAGCGGCAGAAACGATGGTTCCGAGGAACTTCCAGGTCTCCTGCTTGGCAGGCGTGCTACCCAGCCAGTAACCGATTTTCAAGTCTGTGATGAAGCCTCCCGCCATGGACAGTGCCGTACATACAACACCGCCCATCACCAGTGCCGCAACCATCCCTTCGGGACCTTTCAGCCCTACGGCTACCATGACTACGGATGCCAGGATTAATGTCATCAGCGTCATTCCGGATACGGGGTTTGTGCCCACAATCGCAATGGCATTGGCAGCACGGTGGTGAACAGGAAAGCGATACCTGCAACAAGCAGGATAGTACAATGGTATGTGTCAAGTTGCCCTGCATCACATCGAAGTAGAAGAAGAGAACAACCAGCAGCAGCGTGATGATGGAACCGATGGCGATAATCTTCATGGAGATGTCCCGCTGTGTGCGTTTCACACTGGCTTCCACGTTGGACTTACCTCCCATTTCCTTGGCAGCCAGTCCTACGGCACTCTTGATGATGCCCCAAGACTTGATAATGCCGATGATACCTGCCATGGCAATGCCACCGATACCGATGCTCTTGGCATAGTATTTGAAGATTTCTTCCGGAGCCATAGCGCCTATGGTTGCCGTGATTTCGGGGTTCCATTGGTTCAGTACGGAATCTCCCCAAATCATGGACATACCGGGGATGATAATCCACCATACGGCCAGTGAGCCGGCACAGATGATGGACGCGTATTTCAGTCCCACAATATAACCCAGACCGAGCACGGCAGCACCCGTATTAACCTTGAATACCAGCTTGGCTTTCTCGGCCAGCATTTCGCCGAAGCCGCATACGCGGGTAGTGAAATTCTCGTTCCACCAGCCGAAGGTTGCCACGATGAAGTCGTATAGACCTCCGATAATACCAGCCATGAGTAATGGTTTTGCCTGGCTTCCGCCCTTTTCACCGGAGACGAGCACTTGTGTGGTGGCTGTCGCCTCGGGGAAGGGATACTTGCCGTGCATGTCGCTCACGAAATATTTGCGGAAGGGGATAAGGAAAAGAATACCCAGCACACCTCCCAGCAGGGAACTGATAAAGACTTGTGCAAAGGTGACGGTGATTTCTTTCGGATAGGTCTCTTGGAGAATATAGAGTGCCGGAAGGGTGAAGATGGCACCTGCCACGATGACGCCCGAGCTGGCACCGATAGACTGGATAATGACGTTTTCGCCCAATGCGTTTTTGCGTTTGGCGGCACCCGATACGCCGACGGCAATGATGGCGATGGGGATGGCGGCTTCGAATACTTGTCCCACCTTCAGCCCCAGATAGGCGGCTGCGGCCGAAAAGAGGATGGCCATCAGAATACCCCATGTCACCGACCAGGCATTTACTTCTGAATACTTCTTATCCGGGCTCATCAGAGGGTTGTACACTTCTCCCGGTTTCAATTCACGGAACGCATTTTCCGGTAGTCCGGTAATAGGTTCTTCTTCTTGTTTCATAGGTTTTGTAGTTTTATGTTTTTCTTTAATAGACTTCAAAGATAGTGCAAACCGAATGCAGGATAAAATGAGCAAGCTCATTATTATTCTGCTGAGGTGCAGCCTATCTTCGCATTTTAGGCAAAGAAAGCAAAAAAAAAGGAGATTTAAAAAAATCTCCTTAATTCTGTATGGTAAAATGCTTATTTGGCATCTTTAGCGGTCATGTCCCCTTCGATAAATAATCGCATGATTTCCGTTTTGGCATTGGTGCGCAGGGTAATGGATTTCTTGAAGTGTCCGGGGTATCTTCCGGTTCCATTATAAGTTACTTTCACTGTTCCAGTCTTTCCCGGTGCTATCGGTTCTTGTGAATATTCGGGAACGGTACATCCGCAGGAAGCTACAGCCTGATGGATGACAAGCGGAGCATCGCCTACGTTCGTAAACTTAAAGGTGTAGCTGACCACAGGACTGTTTTCGGAGAATGTGCCGAAGTTGTGGGTGGTCTGTTCGAATTTGATGTCTGCCTTTCCTTGTGCATAGGCATAACCGATGCTCATAACCAGCAGCATCATATAAAAAACGACTTTCTTCATGTTCTTATCTTTTTATATTTCAACGGCGCAAAGGTAACCCATTTTCATTAAAATAATGCCTATGGCGTGCGAAATTGTATTAAATCGGGCTCAAAAGGTCTCTGTACGAATGATAAGCAGGGAAAAATAGGGGAAGCGGATGGTCGCTATCCGCTTGCTGTCATTGATATACTTCTCTTCCGGAGTGCCTACATTCTCAAAATAGTGATACCGGTATTCGGGATGCAGGCGGATGCAGCGGTGAATCTCATCGGTGCATCTGGACAACTTCATGATGACAACCGCACTGTTTTCGCTTGTCAGTTTCTCTATCTCTTCTGTCGTAGTAATGCCGGGTATCACCGTCAGCCGCTCTTCCTGGCTGGCCACATGGAGCCCGCCCAGTGCGCCGGCGGCAATGAAGGCGGGGATACCGGGGATGTGCTTCACGGGGATGCCGTCTGCCTGCAGTTTGTCATATACATAATGTATGGAAGAGTAGAATCCGGCATCTCCTTCGGCAACGATACAGACCTTCTTTCCTTGTTGCCGGAGGGTGGAGCTCTCCATATAGACCTCGTCGTAGGCGCTCAGGGCTTTTTCGCGCTGTTTGCTCATGGGGAGTGGAAAGCGGTGCACCGTGTTTTCCGGAATGTCGAGTTGCAATAGGATGTCGCTGCGCGTGAAACTCTGTTTCCATCTTTGGCCAGTGTCTCGGGACAGAATATACAGTCGGCTGTCTGCAGGGCTTTCAAGCCTTTTACGGTAATCAGTTCCGGTTCGCCGGGACCGAGAGATACAAATATGACGGGGAACATTTGCATGAAGACATTAAAGGTTAAAAATTAAAGAACAGCAAAACGGCTACAAAAGTGGGGAAATAATCTGTAGCAAACAAGATATTCGCTATCTTTGTTATTTACTAAAACAATCTGTTTTTATGGATTATCAACTGAACACCCGTTTGAATGGCAACATAGCCATGACTTCCAGCTACCATGAGCGTGCGTCGCTGCAACGTGACAAGACTCTGTACAAATTCATTTGGGTACAGAGCGGTACGCTGACTCTGGAAATAGACTATCCCATGCGCCTGGAAAAGGATGAAATCGTGACCTTGACCCCGTTGCATCACCTGGAGGTAAAAGAGGTGGACGGTGAATACCTGACGTTTGTATTCAACAGCAATTTTTATTTGCATCTATGGACATGACAACGAGGTCTCTTGCAACGGACTCCTTTTTTATGGCTCTTCCAGGGTGATGAGACTGGCGCTTTCTGCCGGGCAGTCTTCCAACTTGCATGACATAGTCCGCATTTTCCGGCAGGAATCGGTCATCCATGACAATCTGCAGGAGGAGATGCTGCGCATTGTCTTGAAACGTTTCATCATTACCTGCACACGCATTGCGCGCCAGCGTTTTGGGGTGGGGCAGGAGAAGGAAAAGACGTTTGACATCATCCGGCAGTATTACGTATTAGTGGACCGGCATTTCAAGGAGAAGAAGCAAGTGCAGGATTATGCCGATATTCTTTGCCGTTCTCCCAAGACACTTTCCAATCTGTTCTCGACCTGCGGGTTGCCTTCCCCTTTACGGGTGATTCATGACCGCATTGAGGCAGAAGCCATGAGATTGCTGCTGTATACCCACAAAAGCGCTAAGGAAATCAGCTCCATTCTGGGCTTCGAAGACTTGTCCGCGTTCAGCCGTTTTTTCAAGAAAATGACCGGCGAGAGTGTCTCGGACTACCGGAAAAGAGTGAAACGGGAAGAATTGCCAACTGTTGCGGAATAATTGCCATTTCGTACGTGGTGGAAAACAAGGAACTTTGCAAAAACAAAAATCAAGTCATATTACTGAAACCATTTAAAAAGTAGAACAAAGATGAAAACGAAATTGCAAAACTTGTTTATGGCTGCGTTGACGCTGGCCGCTTCCACTCAAAAGTTGGGTGTTAATTTGATTCGTGTAGCCATCCTGGTTATTTTCGTATGGATTGGTGGGTTGAAATTCTGGAATTATGAGGCTGAAGGGATTGTCCCTTTTGTGGCGAACAGCCCGTTCATGAGCTTCTTTTATACAAAGAGTGCCCCGGAGTACAAGGAGTATAAGCTGAAAGAGGGCGAGTTCAATGAGGCGAAACATCAGTGGCACGTGGAGAACAATACGTATGGTTTCTCCCACGGTCTGGGCATTCTGATTATGGCCATCGGCATCCTGACATTTCTGGGGATATTCTCTCCGAAAATCGGACTGGCGGGAGCCGCACTTGCCATTGTCATGACGATGGGTACCCTCTCTTTCCTGGTGACAACCCCTGAGGTGTGGGTGCCCGACTTGGGAAGCGAGGAGCACGGCTTTCCGTTGCTGACGGGGGCAGGGCGCTTGGTCATCAAGGATACGGCCATTCTTGCCGGTGCCATTGTCGTACTGTCTGACAGTGCAAAAAGAGTATTGAACCAATTAAGGAAATAGACGTATGAAACAGTATGATGCCATTATCATCGGATTCGGCAAAGGCGGAAAGACGCTGGCTGCCGAGTTGGCAAAACGGAAGCTGGACGTTGCGTAGTGGAGCGTTCGGAAAAGATGTACGGAGGGACATGTATCAATATCGGTTGCATTCCCACAAAAACATTGGTGCATGCGGCAAAGCATGCGGACAAAGACGCTTCTTGGGAGGTCAAGAAGGCATACTATCGTCAGTCCATTGCAAGGAAGGAAGAGGTCGTCTCTTTCCTGCGTCAGAAGAATTATCACAATCTGGCCGACAATCCTCATATAACGGTCTATACGGGTATCGGCTCCTTTGCAGGTCCGGATGTGGTGGAAGTTGGGATGGTGGAAGGGACATTACAATTGCAAGCTCCCCGGATATTCATCAATACGGGTGCCGAAACCGTCATTCCACCGATAGAGGGGATACAAGGTAACCCACGGGTATATACCAGCACCTCCATTATGGAACTGACTGAGCTGCCGGTACAAGCTCGTCAGTTGTAGGTGGGGGATACATCGGACTAGAATTTGCTTCCATGTATGTTTCATTCGGTTCGCAAGTCACGGTGCTCGAGGGCTCTTCCGAACTGATATCCCGGGAGGACCGGGACATTGCGGACAGTGTCCGGGAGGTATTGGAACAGAAAGGAATCGTTTTCAGGCTGAATGCACGCGTGCAGTCCGTGAAAGACTCTGACGTCATTTACCGGGATGCGGTCACGGGAGAGGAACATCAGTTACACGCAGATGCCATCCTGCTGGCTACCGGCCGGCGTCCGAATACGGCTGGCTTGAATCTGGCGGCGGCAGGTGTAGAGGTGAATGAGCGCGGTGCCATTGTGGTGGACGACTATTTGCAGACTACCAACCCAAGATACATGCTATCGGTGATGTAAAGGGCGGTTTGCAGTTTACCTACATTTCTTTGGATGATTACCGCATTCTGCGCGAAGACCTTTTCGGGGCGGGAGAACGCAAGGTGTCCGACCGTGACCCGGTGAGCTATTCGGTATTCATCGACCCGCCGCTTTCACGCATCGGGCTGAGCGAAGCGGAAGCACGCAAGAAGGGATTGAATATAAAGGCCAACAAGCTGCCGGTAGCCGCCATTCCGCGTGCCAGGACTTTGGGCGATACGAACGGATTGTTCAAGGTGGTGGTGGACGCCGATACGGACAAGATAGTGGGATGTACGCTGTTTGGTCCGGAATCGAGCGAGGTCATCAACCTGGTGGCAATGGCTATGAAGACCGGGCAGGAATATACCTTCCTCCGTGATTTTGTCTTTACACATCCCAGCATGAGTGAAGCACTGAATGACTTGATGGCTTTTAAAGATTATTTAGGCACAATATCCGTCAATTTGCAGGAAGAGCATTTGCGTATCTCCCCAAAAATGACGAATATTGTGCCCGAATTCTATAAACCCCAATAGTCATGACCCGGATATCTGCCATAGGCATTGCACTGCTGTGCATTTTATGCGTAACCTCTTGCGGTTCAAAATCAAAACAGACTTCTACAGCATCCTCTTCAGAAACAAGCCATTTGCCTATCGCGACAGATACGGCGGCTGCCATTGTACCGCTTTATGCCAAAGGCTATACGGTGAAGTACTTGCCGGACCATGTCCGTCTGGTGGATATACACGACCCTCAAAAAGAAAGCAGCAGCACTTTCCACTATGCGCTGGTACCGAAAGGCATAAAGCCTGTCGGCATACCGAGCGACTATACGGTGATTGAAACGCCGGTAGAGCACGTCATGTGTATGACATCCCTGCAACTTTCCAACTTCATCCGTCTGGATGCCTGCGATTATGTGGTGGGCATCACCAGTACGCGCCATCTCTTCAACAAGGAGATGAACGACCGTTTGAAGTCCGGCGAGACCGTGAAGATTGGTATCGAAGGGAACTTTGATAATGAAGTGATAATGAGCATGAATCCGGATGTTATCTTTATCTCTCCTTTCAAGCGGGGTGGATATGATGCCATGCGGGAAATCGGTATTCCACTGGTTCCCCATTTGGGTACAAGGAGATGACCCCGTTGGGGCAGGCCGAATGGATAAAATTCATCGGCATGTTCATTGGCCGGGAAGTGGAGGCGAATGAAAAGTTTGCTGCGATAGAGAAGCGCTATAACGAATTGAAGGAGCTGGCTGCCAACGTGAAGAAGCGTCCGGTGGTATTCAGCGGCGAGATACGGGGAGGCAACTGGTATGCAGTGGAGGAAAGAGCTTTCTTGCCGAACTGTTCCGTGATGCCGGTGCGGATTATTTCTTGAAAGACGATCCCCGTTCGGGAGGTGTCACGCTGGATTTTGAAACCGTATATAGCCAGGCGGAGAGTGCGATTACTGGCGCATTGTCAACAGCTATGACGGGACGTTCACGTATGATGCCTTGAAGTCCCTCGACCCGCGTTATGCCGACTTCCGTGCGTTCCGTGAGAAGGGAGTGGTATACTGCAACATGCGTGAGAAACCCTTCTACGAAAGTATGCCCATGCAGCCCGAAATTGTATTGGAAGACTTGATACATGCTTTCCATCCCGATTTGTTGCCCGACTATAAACCGACTTACTACGAACTGCTGAAATGATAAAAGACCCGTACTTCCGTTGATGTTGCTGACACTGGCATCTATTCTTTCTTTTTTTCCTGCTGAACCTGCTTTTGGGGTCGGTTCACATTCCTCTGCGCTCCGTGTGGAACATATTGTGGGGGAAATACGGATGAATCCGTTATTTGGCAGAATATTATCTGGAAGTCCCGCGTGCCCCAAGCGTTGACGGCATTGGTGGCGGGAGCAGGGCTGTCAGTCAGCGGTCTGCAGATGCAGACGGTGTTCCGCAATCCGCTGGCAGGGCCTCGGTATTGGGCATCAGTCAGGTGCCAGCCTGGGTGTGGCTTGTGTGGTATTGCTGTCCGGGGCGATGGGCGGTGTGGCATTGAGCCGTTTGGGGTATATGGGCGAGGTTGCCTTGTCGGTTGCCGCCATTATCGGTGCGCTGGCTGTGATGGCGCTCATTGTCTATGTCTCCCAGAAGGTGAAGGGCAACGTGACGCTGCTGATAATCGGTGTGATGATAGGCTATGTGGCAAGTGCCGTCATCGGCGTATTGAAATATTTCAGTGTGGAGGAAGATATACGTGCATATGTCATTTGGGGATTGGGTAGCTTTGCCCGTGTTTCGGGCGACCAGATGGTGCTGTTTGTCTGCATCATGGCTGTGCTGCTTCCGTTGTCCTTCCTGCTGATAAAGACGATGAATCTGTTGCTGCTGGGCGATGGCTATGCACGCAATCTGGGACTGAACATCAAGCGGGCACGCCTGCTGGTTATCTCATGCTCCGGTGTGCTGGTGGCTATTGTAACGGCCTATTGCGGTCCGATTATGTTTATCGGATTGGCGGTTCCCCATCTGTGCCGTGCCATCTTCCACTCTTCGGACCATCGGGTGTTGATGCCTGCCACATTGCTGGTAGGCGCTTCCCTGGCATTGGTCTGCAATCTGATAGCCCGTATGCCCGGCTTCGAGGGAGCTTTGCCGGTCAACTCGGTGACGGCACTGGTAGGTGCGCCGGTAGTGGCTTCTGTACTTTTTAGAAAACGGAAAGGAGAATTGAATGAATAAGGAAACCATACATATAGAGAATCTTTCCATCGGTTACCCCGGCAAGGGGGATGTGAAAGTGGTGGCAGACGGCATTTGCGCCGGAATCAACAGTGGTGAGCTGACTTGCTTGTTGGGAGCTAATGGAGTGGGGAAGTCCACGCTGCTTCGTACGTTGTCTGCCTTCCAGCCAAAACTTGGAGGAAACATATTTATTGAAGGAAAAGAGATTGGGGACTATACCGACAAGCAGCTTTCGCGCGTCATTAGTGTGGTGCTGACGGAGAAGTGCGATATACGCAATATGTCCGTCGTAGACTGATAGGTCTGGGGCGTAGCCCCTACACCGGTTTCTGGGGAACTCTTTCGAAAGAGGACAAGACTGTGGTGGACAAATCCATCGCCCTGGTAGGCATTCCCCACCTGGCGCACCGCATGGTGCATACGCTGAGTGACGGTGAACGCAGAAGGTGATGATAGCCAAGGCGCTCGCCCAGGAAACTCCCGTCATCTATCTGGATGAACCGACAGCTTTCCTTGATTTTCCCAGTAAAGTAGAGATGATGCAACTGCTTCACCAGCTCAGCCGGCAAACGGACAAGACGATTTTCCTTTCTACTCACGACTTGGAACTGGCCCTGCAGATAGCGGACAAAATATGGCTGATGGACAAGGTGAACGGCGTAACTATCGGTACTCCCGAGGACCTTTCGTTGAACGGCAGCCTGAGCAATTTCTTTGCCCGTAAGTATTGCCTTTGATTTGGAAACGGGACTGTTCAGGGTAGCCAATGAATATACCTCCCAGATACGCTTGGCGGGCCACGGGCAGAAGTATGCCATGGTGCGCAAGGCACTCCAGAGAAACGGGATTCTGGCAAACCGGAATGTTGAATCGGAGATTTATATCGAAACCGGAGATTTGAAGGGAGACGGCAGCTTCGTATTCCATCGACCGGGCAAGGAGCCGGTAACAGTGTACTCCATTGAGAAATTGCTGCAAATAGTCTTGTCATTCCATTCCCTATGATGCACCATTCTGCAAAGGATAATTATGTCCACTTAACGACGACTCCGGTCCCCCGGCTGATTACGTCATTGGCTGTGCGACCATCATCAGCATGCTGTGACGTCCTTCTACAACATGGCAGATACCTATTTTGTGGGTAAAATAAATACCCAGTCTACGGCTGCCGTAGGTATCGTGTTTTCTGTGATGTCCATTATCCAGGCTGTGGGATTCTTCTTCGGTCATGGTTCGGGGAACTACATCTCCCGTAAGTTGGGGGCGCAGGAAACGGAGAGTGCCGAGAAGATGGCATCCACCGGCTTCTTTTTTGCCTTGTTTATCGGAGCGGCTCTGGCTGTGCTGGGATTGCTGTTCCTTACACCGCTTTCCCTTGCTTTGGGGTCGACGCCTACTATTCTTCCGTATACGGAGCGCTATTTGGGAATCATTCTGCTGGGTACTCCTTTTATGACCGCCTCATTGGTGCTGAATAACCAAATACGTTTTCAAGGTAATGCGGCGTATGCATGGTGGGGATTGTGAGTGGGGCGGTCATCAACGTGGTGCTCGACCCTATCCTGATTTTTGTATGCGATATGGGCATATCCGGTGCCGCACTGGCCACAGTAGTCAGCCAGATATGTAGTTTCATCCTTTTGCTATATATGGGGCGCAGAGGAGGAAATATACGTATACGTTACAGAAACTTTACGCCTACACTGGCTTTCATCAAGGAAATTATTGGGGGTGGAACTCCGTCACTCACCCGGCAGGGACTGGCAAGCGTGGCAACCATTTTGCTGAACGTGGCGGCCGGTGCATATGGTGACGCAGCTATTGCAGGGATGTCCATTGTGACGCGTATCTCTATGTTTATCAATGCTTTCCTAATTGGTTTCGGGCAAGGCTTCCAACCGGTATGCGGATTCAATTATGGTGCCGGGCTGTATGCCAGAGTGCGCCAAGGATTCTGGTTCTGTGTGAAGGTAGGCTTTTTCTTTTTGCTGGTTTGTGCGGTGGCAGGTATGGGATATGCCGAGGAGATTGTCTCCATCTTCCGCAAGGGAGACCCTGCTGTTGTAGCTACCGGTGCGGCAGCATTGCGCTGGCAGTTCATCACCTATCCGTTGGGTGCATGGATTGTGGTCAGCAACATGATGCTGCAGACTATCCGCAAGCCCGTACGCGCTACGATACTTTCCTCTGCCCGTCAAGGCTGTTCTTCATCCCCCTCATCTTCATTCTTCCTTATTTCTTAGGACTGAAAGGGGTGGAGATGTGCCAGGCGGCGTCGGACATGCTGACCTTCTTCCTCGCCATTCCATTGACCTGCGGGGTGCTGGCGGAGATGAAGAGGAAGGAGGCGGAACAACTGCAACAGCGGCAATCTTGAAGTTTCTGCGTCCCTATTCAATTTTCACGGGAGCTATCGGTTGCCGCTTCACTTTATCGAGGGGAGCTGCATGGTACTCGATGCGCCCGAAGTCTATCTGTCTCAAATCAATGCTTCTGATTGTACTGTTGTACATGGTGCGATAGTAGATGATACCGTTTGTCATATCTGTGGCCGATGTCCATTGGGTGGCACTTGGAATATTGGCAGGAACCTGGCCGAGGGGAAACTCGATGCTACGGGTATATCAAAGTTATTCAGTATCTGAAAACATTGGAGAACGGTTTCCTGTGCGGTATTCTGTGGTGGTGTAGAAGTCTGGTAGAAAGCGGCACGGATAAAGCGGGAAGGGGGAGTCACATCTCCCGGAATTCCCAAAAAGCCGCTTCCCGAACCGAAAGGGGCTATAGTCACATTGCCCAGCGATTTGCTTTCGGCACTGCCCGGGTAGAGGTTCACATAATTGTTTAAGTTGGTCATCTGCCAGTCAAAGCCGGGGGAGTTTGTCAATACTCCCAGTTTGTTTTCATAGAAACGGGGCTGTCCGTCGATGAACTCCAATACCAGTTGGCGGCCGGTCTTGTCTGCAATCCGCCAATGTACGGTGGAGGCGCGTGGGTCAATGGCTATGACCGTTACATTTTCAATAGCCTCCTTTACCTCGTCCACAGTAGAAAAGCTTCCCAACAGCCATGATACCAATTGTAAATCGGCTATGCTCGACGCTTTTCGTGTGGGGTCGTACTCCTCATATTTGCCATATCCGGGAAAGTAGAACAGCCCGGCGGAGAGCCCGGCTTCATTCAGACCTTCGGCCACGAACTCCTTTTGCTCCACTGCCAGGCCTACGTAGCCATAGCGTGAGGTGAACTCCATGCCGGACAGACTGCCTCCGGGTGTCAGTGATTGTTGCGAATAACCGCGCGGTACGATGACGTACTGGCTGTTCAGCTCACTGCCTCCCCATTCGATGGTGCGGGCTACGACGTGCGCATTGTCTTTGGCCGTCAGGGTGATACCGGTACATGCCTCTGCTGTTTGAGGGGCGAAGGTGAGGGCTGTCATTGCTGCCAGCAGGATAGGAATTCTTTTGCCATATTATTCAGTTTATATTGTTGAGTATCTGTTTGTATACTAAACAACTCTGTATGGCAAAATGTTCCCTTACCAGAACCGGTACCCCAGCGTAAAGAATGCGGCGAAGTTCTTGGGAAAATATCCTCCTTCTTCCGAATGACCTATCATCTGGTTTATCTGCTCATTGACTTTTACCAGTCCCACTTGTGTCTCTGCACCGATGATGAATCTTCTGTATTCAAAAGTAAGTCCCAGGGCAATACCTGCATCGAAACGGTTGTTACCCATTTTCCCGTCTACCATACTGCCGAAGTGTCTATCTTGAACTGGTATCCTCCCTGCATACTGCTGCTATAATCGTAAGTCTCACCGGAAGTCTTGCCTGCCACACCTATGGCCGCATAAGGGCCGACACTCAGCGAGGCATGATAATCCTTGCCCAGATGGAGCGGGCCGCTATCATGAGGGGGATTTGCAGATACAGTTCATGCATTTTGGCCTTGCCGATGTGGCTTATCTCGTCTTTACCGCCGATGGACACAAACTCCAATGCGGATTGCAGCACCCAGGTCTTGTTGAGGACATATTCTGCACCGACACCAGCTTTGTAAGCTATTTGGGTGTCACTACTGGAGTGTTTTCCATGAAAATGGGAGGTACCGATTCCAGCTTTTGCATGAAAGGACAGCGGGCTTTGTGCCAGACCGGTCAGTACGGTCATTGCCATACAGACGGTAATGATTATCTTCTTCTTCATGAGTAAATTTTTCCGTTTTCGGTTATGAGTAATACTGTTAGTTCGCTGTTGGGCAGCAAGGGGTCACAGTGCCGGTGACAGAGCTCAATCAGTGCCTTGCCAAACTTTTCCAGCAGCTCTTCGGGAATGATGTCCCAGAGTTCACGCGCCAGGTTCATCTGTCCGATGGCGGCAAGTGTTTCTTCGCTGCATCCCGTCTGGCGTGCCAGGTCTTGAATGAATTCCTTATTCATGGTCACTTTCTTGCTGTGGGTATCCAGATTGCCTTCGGCCAGTTTCACGGCCTTTCCCATCATCACGCCGAGGGTGACGTGCGGTACTTGCTCTTCGGCTGCTATTTTCAAGGTTTCGCCGATAAAGTTGCCGTAATGCACGAAAGCCTGGGCGGGGAGGTCGGGATAATACGCCTTGATGAAACGTTCGCTCTTTGCACCGGAGCTGATGACGATACGAGGGCTCCGGGTTGCTTTGCCACTTCCATGGACTTCCGGATGGAATTGACGAAGGCTTCCGAGGAGAATGGCTTCACGATGCCGGAGGTCCCGATAATGGAAATGCCTCCTTCGATACCGAGGCGGGGATTGAAGGTGCGTTTGGCTATCTCTTCTCCACCTGGGATGGAGATGGTAATGAGAATAGGATTGGGCTGTTTGGCAATATGGAGGCGTTCAAGCCATAGCTTGACGTTCTTCTTTATCATTTCGCGTGGGGTGTCGTTGATGGCAGAGCTACCGAGCTCAAGTCCCAGACCGGGCATGGTGACGACACCTACGCCTTCGCCGCCGCAGACGATGATGTTGTAGTCGTCCTGGGGAGTGTCTTCCGGCAGCGGGTCGTCTATGCGGAAAGGTATGGCTATATTGGCCACAACTTCATCCCGTTGGTGATGTCCGGGTCGTCGCCGGCATCCTTGATGACGGTAGCGCTTGTCTCGAACATGCCGTCACCGTTTTCCAGAAGGTCGGAGTGGGGAATATGGTGCTGAGGCTCTACGGGAACCTGGATGGTTTCTCCGTTGGGAAGAACTACCGGAAATTCCGTAGGACGCTTTTTGAAGTAGATATTGAATACATCCCAGGTGGCGGCTACGGCGGCAGCGGCGCACATGTTCCGGTGGTCAGTCCGCTGCGCAGGGGGAAGAAGTCGGGTAAATGTTTCTCGACTATGCGGCGCAGGCCATGCTCGCCGTTTACACAGATAAACTTGCCGGATGTCTTGGGGCGGCAGATGGCAAAGATGCGTATACCAGTTGCCGGGCAGCTTCCACCTTCTCGCAGAATCCGCCGGATATCCCGCTTTCTTTGAGGAGGATGGCTTCGGGATGAAGCTGTTTCATCAGGACTTGCTCGTCTTCTCCGGGTGTGTAGTAGTAGAGGTTCTTCTCGGAGAAGCCCTGTTCCCGGGCGAGCTTGCGCGAGCTGTTACGGTCGAGGATGCGGAAGTAACAGCAGGCATTCTGCCACAAAGGCTTCAGCTTACCTATGGTCTGTACGCCGGTCAGTGCAAGTAAGATGAAAATCTTTTCTTTCTGTATCTTCTCGATGGCATCGTCATAATCCCTGCACCAGGTGATGTGTTCTTCATCGCGTTCCGGAAGATACGCTCGAAACGGATGACGGGGATATTCGATTCCACGGAGACTTGTTCCAGAGTCTCATGCAACTGTGTGGCAAAGGGGTGTGCGGCGTCTATCAGCAGCTTTATGTGATGCTGTACACAGAATGTTTCTATTTCTATTGCATCCATAGCGCCTTGCAGGCGGATGCCATTATGCAGAAGTACGTCCTGCTCATCCCCTTTGGTAGAATAGTAGAAAGTTTTTCCGGCTTCTTCAAGGGTTTGGATGGCTATGCGTCCTTCGGTGGTTCCGCCAAATATTAATATCATGTTTGAATGTTTATGGGTGATTAATCGTTGATTTATTTCCGGTACAGATGCTTGAACTCGTGTGCATAGAGCCGTGACAGACCTTCACGGTTGCCGATGGCTTCGCCTACGACAATCATGGTTGTCAAGGTGAGGTTATTTTCCTTCACTATCCTGGCAAGGTCCTTGAGTTCTCCCCTGAATATTTGTTCGTCTTTCCATGTCAAGTGATAGCAGACAGCTACAGGGGTAGTTTCCGGATACTCCTGCAACAGTTCTTCCTGCACCTGCTCCGCAATGCCTGCACTGAGGAAGATGCACATGGTACTTTGTGAGCGTGCCATGAGATGTAGCTTTTCGCGTTCGGGCATGGGCGTGCGTCCTTCGCCGCGTGTTAGGATGATGCTTTGCACTTTTTCCGGAATGGTGAACTGCGACTTCAAGGCAGCTGCTGCCGCCTGGAAGGAGGATATGCCGGGGGTGATGTGGTAGCTCATACCGTGCTGGTCAAAGTAGTTCATTTGTTCCTGAATGGCACCATAGATACAAGGGTCACCCGTATGCAGGCGTACGATGAATTTTCCCTTGTCATAGAACTTCTTCATCACTTCAAATTGTTCTTCCAAATCCATGGAAGCGGAGCTGAGTACGGTAGCCCCGGCTTGGCACAGAGAGTCAGCTCCCTGGGAACGAGACTGCCGGCATACAGAATGAGGTCGGCGCGTTCCAGCATTTGGCGTCCGCGTACGGAAACCAGGTCCGGGTCGCCCGGGCCGGCACCCACTATTTCGATGTGGCCCTGGCGCACAGTTCTTATGTCAAGGGCGGCGGCACGGTATAGTTCTCTCCTTTCTTCTTGGGCACCAGCAGCCGGGAGTTGTTTGCACTCAGTAAGGCGGCGGCTTCGCTGACGCTGGGGGTACCCATGTGCTTCATGACGGTTTTGCTGGGATGGGGCACCTCTATCTCTGTCAGTTCCTCGGCTGTATAGAAGTAGACCGGGAACTTCTTTTGGAGCGCTTTCACTACCGGTTCGTCACTTTTGGCTTTAATCGTGGAGATGGAGGCGATGCTTTGGGGCATGATGCCGTATTCCTTCAGTGTGTTCATAATCTCTTTCTCCACTTTCCGCACGGGACCTGCCAGCCGGGCAAGGCCGATGCCGAGGTGTACGACACAGCACGTAGCATATCATAGGCATTTCCGGGAAGTTGGGGACTTGGGAGATACGCACAGAATCAGTTTGAAGCGTGAAGGTTTAATGTCCTGCACCCGGTAGAATACTTCTACATGAGGCGGCAGGTGCGCCTCCATCCAGTCCGTGCCTTCATTGCGCACCGTGAGCAGCAGGGCGGTGGCTTGCCGGAAACGAAGAGGCTGATATGCTCGTTCATGCATACTCTTTTTTTCTCTTCGGGCGTCTTGGCAAGTTCTGCCAACAGGAGGGTGGAGGGCTCGGCGTTGATGACCGGAAACCACCCGAAACGTTGGGGCAGGGTATCGAGTCCCCATAGACCGGTGCAGTCGCTTTGCGTGGTGACTACCGGTTCGGCCCCGAGGATATTCGCTACCTGGTGGGTCAGTTCGTTGGCTCCTCCGATGTGTCCGGAAAGTACGGAGATGGCAAATTTACCGGTACTGTCCACGCAAACCACGGCAGGTCGGTATATTTGTTCTTCACGCAAGGAGCGATGGTGCGGACACAGATTCCCATGGCGCCAATGAAGACAAAGGCATCATAGCGTTGAAGTTTTCCGCTGTGAATTTGCCGGCGGATTCTATATGTGTGCATCCCTCTTCGTGCCTGAGGGTGAAGATTTCGGAGTCGGGAAGTTCGTTGAGTAGTGATTGGGCTATGCTCAAACCGGCTTCGGAGATTAGAATAATAGCTGTTTTCATAATGGGTATGTTTAAGAAAGCGTGGCTTTCATAATTTCAATGGGGTTATATTCGTTCAAGGCGATATGGGTGGAAGGGTGGAGCACCATTCCGTTCCGCTCGATTCCTCGGCAGAACGCCTCCTTGCTTTCTGCCGATACGGAGTTGAAGACGATGCAGCCTTCGGGGTGCAGCACTTGTTTCACTTTCTCTATCATTTCCTCCAGATGTCCGCCGTGTCCACCGATGAAGACGGCATCGGGGCGGGCAAAGGGAGTGAGGTCGGTGTGCAGGAAATCTCCGGTTACCGCCGTAATGCCCGGTGCGCCGAAGCGGCGGGAGTTGGTGTCCATCAGCTCTTTTCCTTCGGGGCGTATCTCGAAGGAGATGACGGCGAGATGGGGAAATTGCAGGCGGGCTTCGATGGAGACGGAACCGGTACAGAAACCGATGTCCCAGAAAACGCGGCGGCGGTTCAGTTCCAATGCCTGCAGGGTGAGCAGGCGGATGGGAGCCTTGGTTATCATGCGGGCGCGTCCGTCAAGATGTGCAAACTCTTCATCGGGGATGCCGAAGGGACGGACTGGAAAGTCCGGGGCTTGTACGCTGCCGTGCAGGGAGTTTGTGCGGCATTGTCCGGGATGCTGTCCAGCAGCAGGCAGTTGGGATGTTCGAAGTCGCCGGCAACCGCTTCCCGGGGTGTCATCCGGCGTATGCGTTCCTTTTCGGGATTGCCGAGATGTTCGCCGATGTATAGCGTGTAATGGGAGTACCCGTATTTCAGCATGCGGGCGGCAATGGTGACCGGGGTATGTTCGCGGTCGGTGAGGATGCCTATTTTGGGGGCACGCTCTATGAGGCACGGTCGAACTCCTGCCAGGGGCGTCCTGTCAGGGAGACGGTGCGCATGTCGTCATACGGCATGACGAGGCGGTGTGCCAATGTCTGCAAGGAATTGAAAGCGGGATAGAGCAGAATGTCTGCCTCGGGAAGCTTACGCTTTATGGTATTGGCAAAACCGAAGAACAACGGGTCGCCGGACGCGAATACAATGATGGAGTTGTCCGTAGCCGTCTCTTCGAAGCGGGTAAATATTTCTTCATAATGGGAAAAGACACAGTCCAGCGGTACGGTGATGGAAATCCATTCGGCCCCGGCAGGCAGCAGAGGACCGACAATCTCCTTATGCCGTATGCCACCGGAGAAGACCTTCCCCTTCCGTATCTGTGCCAGTGCTTCCGGTGGAAAGAAGGGGGAACGGTTGTCATCCATTCCTATGATTATAAATCTGTGTTTCATTCAATGAGTAATCTTATGAAAATATCAAGTAATGTAAGGGGGCATAACAAGTAATGTTATCGGTCGTAACAAGTAATGTTATGGAATGTCTCTTTTCACTTACACATCCCTGCCCGGGCGCAACTGCTCCGCATCGTTGTAGCACAGCACGGAGTTCACCAGCGTGGCAGCTAAGTTACTGCCTCCCTTACGTCCTTCTACGATAATCTTGGGTATTTCCGTAAAGGGTTTCACCATGTGTTTGGACTCCTGCACATGCACGAAGCCTACCGGTGCAGCAACAATGCCCGCCGGATGTGCCTTGCCCTTACGTATCAGGTCGCAGAGTTCCATAAGTGCCGTAGGTGCATTGCCGAATACAAAGAAAGCATCGGGATGCTCCTCCACAGCCAGGCGGATGCCTGCCTGGGTACGGGTGATGCCTTTCTCTGCAGCCATCGTCGCTGTGCGCAGGTCGCCAAGGTAACATTTCACCTCTACGCCCAGCCGCTGCAAAGCTCCTTTGCGGATACCGCTGGCTGCCATCGTGACGTCTGTGACAATGGTCTTGATTCCGCCTTTCTCGATGGCTTGATACAAGGAAGCCACGGCACCTTCGTCCGTATGCAGCAGATACTCCATTTCAAAATCGGCGGTGGTATGTATGGCATGGAGTAAAGCCCATTTATGGTCGAGGGGAATATGTTTGTTCTTCAGTTCCTTTTCGATGGTACGGAAACTGCGAATCATGATGTCTTGCCCGATGCCCGTGGCTTCGGTATTCGTGTCCCGGTAATAGCCGCGCGGAGTGATGAAGGCTCCGTTCCATTCGTAGGACTGTGAGTTGCCTATCAATATGACTGTAAACATATCCACCTCTTCGGGATTGAAATCTCCCAGCGTGGTGATGTGTACCGCTTGTTCCGGGCGTCCTGCCTGGCGTACATATCCCACGGGCGTTTCCGGTGAGCGTCCTTCCTGCAGAAAGAGTTCTTTCAAGCGGTAAAGCTGCCAGTAGCGTCCTTCACTTTTGGGGTTGTAGACTGCCGTCACGAAGTCGGCGGCAGCGGCTGCGATGATACGCCTTTCAATACGCTCCCAGGGAGTCATCAGGTCTGAAAGGGAGATGACACAGAAGTCATGTCCTACGGGAGCTCCCAGCAGTGAGGCTGCCTTTTGGAAAGCGCTGATGCCCGGCAGCGAAACGATTTCCACGTCGCTGTTCCTTTCCCGCTTCATCTCGTAGACAAGCGGCGTCATACCATAGATGCCCGCATCCCCGGAACTGATGACGCAGACCGTCTTTCCCTGCTCTGCCAGCTCGAAAGCCTGCTCGGCACGGGCGCGCTCACGCTTCATGCCGGTATCTATGCATGTTGTTGAGGGGTGGAGATAAGGGGTTACAAACTGGAAATAATACTTATATCCCACCACTACATCTGATTCTTGCAAAGCGGAAATTACGGCGGGAGTTATATCCGATTCATTGCCCGGTCCGATGCCGGCAACAATTATTTTGGGGTGTTTCATATCCATATGTTCTATTGGCATACAAAGATAGAACTTATATTTGATGAAACCGAAAAAACTCTGTGTTAATCCGCGTAATCTGTGGTGAATCCTTATTGTCTAAACCTGTAAGTGCCGGTATTCGCTCGGAGTATAGCCTACGTTCTTCTTGAACACGCGGTTGAAGTGCTGCGAATACTGGTATCCCAGCTCATAGGCAATCTGGCTGACTGTCTTCCCGCTTCCTATAATCATTTCTTTGGCCAGGTCGATGATTTTGTTCTGGATATATTCCTGCGCTGTCTTTCCGGTTTCCTTCTTCACCAAATCTCCGAAATAGTTGGAGGAGAGGAACACTTTGTCTGCGAAGTATTTCACGGAAGGCAGTCCTTCGGTCTGCGGTTTGTCGCTCTGGAAATAGTCGTCTATCAGTGCTTCGAATTTCATCAGGATATCTTTGTTGGCTGCCGAGCGGGTGATGAACTGGCGTTCGTAGAAACGCATGCAGTAGTCCAGCAGCAGTTCGATGTTGCGTGCAATCAGACCCTTGCTGTGCTTGTCGATGGGGCGTTGGATTTCCATCTTAATCTTCTTCAGACAGTCGAGGAAGATTTCTTTCTCGTCTTCGGACAAATGCAGTGCCTCGGTAGAGGAATAGGAAAAGAAGGAATACTGCTTTATTCCCTGTCCCAGCGAGGTGCCTTTTATCAAGTCGGGGTGGAACAGCAGGCCGGAGGCGCTGGGCTGCATACCTTCCAGCATGTTGACCTCAGTCACCTGGACCGGGTGCGTAAGCTGGTTACCGTGCCTTCCTGGGTAATCGTAAATACTGTTTCCATAGCGTATGTCTCCGCATTTGGTGTTTTTGAGGAAAAGGGCGTATACGCCATAGTTCAAGGTGAAATGCCTGGGATATCCGGTGGCTTCGGACAAATCGACTACGCTGACCAGCGGATGCAGGGTTTCGAGACCGAACATCTTGTTGTATTGGTCTACAGCATTGAGCTTGATTACTTCTTCCATAAACGTTCCTGTTAGTTTTGTACAAATGTAGAGAATAATCCGGAAAGTTCCATATTGCAGGAGGAGGAATCCGTAATATGGTTACAAATGTCCGTAATCTGTGTACATTGAAAAGAGCTACACCCTTTGTCCGGAATGGTGTAGCCATCCGGAGCAAAGGGTGTAGCCTTGGTATGTAAAAGGTGTAGCCCTTTTACGCTTGCTGGTTATCAATCTTTTAGCATAGCTTTGATGTGTTCCATATAGAGCTGGCGGATGGCTTTGTTTTCGCCCAGTCCCTGCATGCGTACATTCACTTGATAGCCTTGCTTTTCAAGTTCCGTCTTCCACACGCCGGCAATGTCTTCCTTGGTATGGTTGCCGCATACCAACAGCAACGGAACCAATGTCACGCTCTTGGGGCGTGTCTCTTTCAGTTGCAGCAGGGTTGCGTCCAGGGTAGGATATCCTTCAATGGTGCTGACGTGGAAGTTCTTCAGTCCATGGGCTTTCATCATGAAGTCGAGCATGGCGTAAGTAGCCGTGCTGGGTAGCTGGTTGCCGTGCCCCACATAGACAATGTCTTCTTTCTTTTCCGGCTGTTCGGCGGTCAGTATACCGATTACCTTCTCGCAGTCTTCGACGGAGTAGAGCAGGGGATTTCCCACTTTTATCTCCTTGAAGAAGGGACGGAGCTTGTCTGCATCCCTGCGGACGGAGGTCATCTCACTGCCTTCTATCAAGGTGGTGCTCTGGACGTAGATGGTCCGGTACCTTCGGCGCGAAGTTTCAGCAGTGCATCCGTAGGGCTGTCTTTGTACACACCCTCTTGGCAAGTCTTTTTTCGTACAATCGGCGAGATGTATGCTTCGCGCACTGTAAACTGCGGAAAGGCTTCTTGTGCCTCACGGGTCACGACGTCGAGCGTCAAGGCACGTGTCTGAGGGTCCGAACTGCCATAATGGGTGATGAGCAGAGCCGCCTTCTCCTCTTGTTGTGCGGAGGAGAAGAGCTGATGCCGAGTAAATAGAGAGTGATGAAAAAATGTTTCATAATTGTTGTTGTTTCTAAATGCGTTATGGAGAGATTATTTTAGTCTGAGTGCCAGGCTGATTACTACCGAACGTCCCGGAGAATACAAGGCGAAGTTCTTGTTCAGCGGGCGGTTGTCTTTCTTGTTGAAGATATTGTCTATGCCGATGCCCGGTTCGATGACAAAGTTGCGGAAGCCGTCGAAGGTATGGCGGGTATTGAGGTTCCAGATGCCGTAACCCGGAGCATTGCCGTCCGCGTCACCCGGATAATAGACTTTGCTTTGCAGACGACCGTTCAAGTTGAGGTTCAAGGTATAGTCGCTCCAGCTGTGTGTATAGTTTCCGGTGATGGTGGCTGTATGGCGTATGCTGCGTTCGATGTTTTGCCATTCGCCTCCTTCGTTCAGACCGCGTCCATAGGCGTAGGTATAGTTTCCGGCCAGGGTGAAGCCCGGGAACAGATTGCCGTTCAAGTTCACTTCAAAGCCTTTGACGGTAGCTTTCTCGAAATTGAAGTAGTTCTTGACACTTAGGTTTTTCGTGGATGAAAGGTCACCGATTTCGGGGAACTCTTCACGCAACTGGTTCTGCTCTGCTTCCGGTAGGTCATCGAATTTAGTGGATTTGGAAGTTACCATGTTCTTTACATAGTTCAGGTAACCGGTGACGGAAGCACTGAAACGGCTGGTGCGGTATTCCATGTTGATGGAGTAATAGTTGCTGCGTTCGGGGTCGAGGTTCTCGTCACCCAATGAGATGGTGGCTCGTGTACCCATTGTCTTCTTGAACATGTGGTAGTAGAGCTCGTCGATGCCCGGAGCACGGAATCCGGCAGCATAGGTGGCACGTACATTGAAGTTGCCTATGTTGTACATGGCTGCCACTTTGGGGGTGAAGCGTCCACCCGTCTGTTCGTGATGGTCGTAGCGTACACCCGCAACACCGGTCAGATGGTTCCATAGCTTCACTTCATGCTGGCCGTAGGCTGATGCCGTATAGACACTTTTGTCCAAATCGGAGTCGGGACGGCGAAGCACTTCACAGCGATAGTCTGCACCGAACACCGTAGTGCTGTTGGTTGTAAAACCGAAGATACCTTTCAACTCGGCATCATGGAATTTCTGAAGCTTGGTAAGCGCATACTGTCCGGGCAGGTATCCGCTGTTTTCTATCAGGTATTTGTAGCGTGATGCGTAATTGTTTCCTGAATAGTCGAACTGGATAACGTTGCGTTTACTCAGTTTGTATTTGGCGCCTGCCCCCCAGTTGTAACCTTCGTAGGCAGTGTTGTACTTGCTTCCGCCGGTGATGTCTTCGCGTTCTACCGGACGTTCGAGTCCGCGGTTATAGTATCCGCCGTTGGCATAGAAGGAAAGCTGGTCCGTAGCATCATAGGTAAACTTCTGCGAAAAGTTATTCGAGCTGTAGCCCAGGGAGAGCGGGGCAATCGTTTCGATGATGTCTTCTCCATCTTCTGTCAGATGCTGTTTTGCCAACCGTCGGAGTGGTCGTATTTATAGGAAGTATAGGACCCTATTTTTCCTTGGGCGATGTCCAGATTCAAGCTTGGGAGATTGATTCTTTCTCGTATAGCTGCTATTGCTGCTGAAGGCTACCACATCTTTAGGCTCGTTGGTAATGATATTGATTACACCGCCGATGGCATCCGAACCATAAAGGGAAGAAGCTGCTCCGTTCAGCACCTCGATGCGCTTGACGCGGGTCATGTCTATTTGGTTGAGGTCGATGTTACCGGTGATGTCTCCCGTGACCTTGCGTCCGTTTACCAATATCAGCACGTGCTTGTTGGAGAGTCCGTTCATCATCAGATAGGACCCCATCGCGTTCGGACGGAAGGAGAGCGAGGGTACCATCATGGTCAAGGCCTGCTGGAAGTCGGTGATACCGGCACGCTTTATCTCGTTGGCAGTGATAACCGATACCGGAGACGGAGTGTTCTTCAGTCGCTGATGTGTACCCGTACCCGTTACTACGACCGGGTTCAACTCGTGAGTTTTCTTGGTCATATCGTGCTGTCACCTTTTTCTGCTTGTGCATAGGCACCGGTGGCGATGATTCCTCCATAAGGAGAACTGTGAGAAGTCTTTTCTTTATCATATATTGTTTTATTTTATATAACGCTGCAAATGTACATACCATTATCGGAGGGTGAAATACTTAATAGTTGTTATACTGCGATGGCCAAATAGCTATTAATAGGTACTGTATTCCCTTATTCCGGCACATAGATAATCTCTCCATTTTCAAGCTGATAGGCAACTCCCACTTTCTTTCCTCTTTTACCGGAGGTCTTTTGGTCTTCGCTGGGAGTGTATTTCTTGATTTCCTGCCTTCTTTGGTAATGATTTCCATATTTTCCTTTCCGGGATTCTTCACCATGGTGAAGTCTTCTTTAGAAAACATCTCCGTCATATTGAAGCGGGAGACGAGAGCCACCATCAAGGCTACGGCAAAGACCATCGCTACGTCAAAAAGATTGGCTACCGTACCCATGGGGTCGGAGTCCGAATCGCTGTGCAGTAATCTGTTTCTCTTACTCTTCATAGTTTTCGTATCGTTAGTCCGTTATTCCTTTTCGGCCGTTTGGCGGCTTATCACTTTGTACAGATATTCCAAGTCGTTCATTTCGCGGGCATACCAGCGTTGTTTCACTTGCAGGGTAATGACGCCGACAGCAGCAATGACCAGCCCTACCACTGTAGTGGCAAAAGCCACCTGCATATTGTAGGCCATGGAGGAGATGTCTCCTTGTGCCAGCCCCACCAGTGCGGGACCCATCGGGATGAGGGTACCCATCAGTCCCAACATGGGACCCAGTTTGATGAATGTACGCGAACGTCCCAACTCCTTCTCGGCTTCCATTTCATAGTTGGCAAGCAGGTGTTCGCAGTAGGCAGCGTCGTCCCGGTGTGCGGACAATTTGGACAAGTTGCGGAGGAGAGGGGAGTTGCCTGCCGATGGGAGTTGCTGCAGCAGTCCGTCTATATTCTCTGGGGTGATGTTCTCCAGTGTTTCAGTGAATTGCTTCTGTAATTTCATCCGCTGGTAGAACTCGCCGAAGAAACCTCCCGCAAGGATAATGGCACGTAGAAAGAATAGCAGCAGCAGGACTACGACGGGAACCAGCAGCCCGTTTGAAATCCAGAACAGTGTGTTTGAGATTGTTTCCATATATCTTTTTAGTTTTTAATTCTTTAATTTATTTCAATAGCCCGTGGCAATGATGCTCAATATAACAATGAAAATATTAACAATGAACAGTACTTCCAAGCGCAGTGGTTTATCACCGATAGCATGCCGCAGCAGAAGGCTCCCAGCACAAACTGCAAGGAAAGTAACGCCGGCTGCTATCCATGAGAGACTGCCGAAATCTATTCCGGGAAAAGTGAAAAGCAGCAGTGCCAGGACATAGCATATTACTCCGCCTATCAGTATGCCGGGGTATAACTTCAGGAAGAGGGTGACCGCTTGTTTGAATGCCGTGTTGCGGGTACGCATTTCTGCGAAACAGTCGAAACAGAAAGTTATCATTACGGCGGCTTCCAGGGTGACACATACCGACAAGTTTAACATCTGTGGACGGGAGGCAAAGAAAGCTGCCACCACGGTCTTGGACTGTTCCGTCATCCATGGATCACCAGCCACGCAAAAAGGCAAATAGCCTGCGGCAACCCGTCCACATTCCCCAGCGTGGATAGAACCCCACCTTTAATAGAAAATTGAGGGCGATGAATAGGGCTAACAGATGAATGGCGTATTCCATAATACTCTGTTTCTATTTATTCT
>ENA-OQCS01000133-OQCS01000133.1-human-gut-metagenome-genome-assembly--contig:-NODE-133-length-36651-cov-15.128327_pt1 | contig 36651 bp, 37 predicted proteins | sample MGYA00242757_ERZ504575 | MGnify/ENA primary metagenome ERZ504575 (study PRJEB26092, sample SAMD00036297) | human gut metagenome | host: Homo sapiens | study: EMG produced TPA metagenomics assembly of... | reverse complement strand
TCTATACTTTGGACACCATACTACATGGTATTTACAGGAATAGACGACATTGTTGTTTGATTTATATGTTGTGTTCATATTTGTATTATACTATGGTTTATCAGTTAATACAATTACTATTTTGTCCCTCTTCAATTACTTGCATAAATTCGATGGACGCGTCTTATATCCCATAGTTGAAGCAGGGGGTTTTACGACGCATTGGATAAAATACTATATTCCAAAACGACACAAAATCGCCGAACCCCAGTAAAATCAAAAGGTACAGCGATTTTTTTGTTTAGCAACTGTCAAAGACAGGAGTATAAAACGGTTTCTGACCAATGTCAAGCCAGAAAGATTTAAGCCCTCTTACACTGTCTGATTTGCCAGACAGAATTCTTATAATTCCGGAACCACTGTAGTCCATAGATGATTTCCTATTTTCTGGAAATCCCCCTCCAGAGACATTACAGTTACTACTGCATCCTTGTCAGGAAACGCCAGACAGAACTGACCATAATTTCCATCGGATCGATAGGAACCGGCTTCCGGATTCATTACAAACTGATATCCATATCCAAAACCGGAATATAGATTTCCCGGACTTCCTGCCACTGAATTATCCACCAGATTGGACGTTGCCATCTTCATGTACGACTCTGGCACCAGCTGTTTTCCATTATAATTTCCCTTGTGAAGAATCATCTGTCCATACCGGGTAAACTCATCAATATTCACATAAAGTCCATTAGCCGCATGCACATGCCCTTTCGGACACAAAGTCCAGTCTGGATTTCCAATTCCCAGCGGCTCAAAAAAGCGATTTCTCAAATATTCCAGAAGATTAACTCCCGCACGTTTTTCAATCGCACAGCTGATCATATAAGTATTAAAATTGCTGTACAGCCATTCTGTTCCCGGTTTTTTATCACTTTCGCATTCTCGAAGAAATATCGGATCCAGTCCGGAGTTGTGTAACGCTCCGGCCAGTCACAGAAAAACAGAGAGCTTTCCAAACCTGTAGTCATTGTCAGCATATTTTCCAGCGTTACATCCCCCAGATATCCGTCCGGATTCTCCGGTGCATACTCTGGAAAAATATCCACAATCTTCTCATCAAGTCGAATCAGCCCTTCATCAAGTGCGATTCCTGCCGCACAGGACACAACACCCTTGCATGCAGACCAGGTATTCAGGCGGGTTTTCACCGGCATTCTTTTATATTCTGCCGTTAACTGTCCTTCACGCCATATCTGCGCATACATAACATTGAGATTTTCTTTTAAAGTTTTGATAGCAAATTCATTGATCAGGTTCTGGTCTTTATTCATAAACATTAATCCTCCCACACACTTGTTTCCATCTTTACATCAGGACTTACACTTCTAAACCATCCGTAAGCCATGCATACTACAATGGCTATCAGACTGATGATTACTACCGGAAGTTTCAGGCTTCTGCAAGATTGATAAAAATGCAGATATATGCAAACAGGCTCAAACAGCAGAGGAAATAATATTTTCCGTTAGAAATATGCATTGGTGATTTTTCCCATGCTTCTGCATGTTTTTTCGGAAGCTGGAAATACGCATAAATCTGCAGAAATGCCAATGCTGATGCCAGAAGCATAATATTATTTACAACATCACTGATAGAAAAGTCCAGTAACACAGGTAATATTCCCATAAGATAAGTAAATGTCATCAGTTTCCAGTAAGCCCCTCTTCTGTTCTGAGCTGCCCATGATTTCGGAAGCCATCCATCTTTACAGGACTGTGCAACCGGAATACAGTTATTGGAAATTGTTGAATTAATGGATGAAGACAGTGCAAGTACCGGACCACCAATCATAAATACTGTGAAAAGTGCCGGATTTAAAATATTTTTTGCAACCAGGGTAAGCGGCTGTCCGGCTACCTGATCCAGAGGAAGCACACCACTTGCTACAATTGCAACACCGCCATATACAACCATCAGTGTCGGAATACAGTACAGAAGTGCCTTTGGAATATCTTTATGCGCTTCTTTTGCCTGTTTACCATAATTCATAATGCAGGAATATCCGTTTGTTGAATATACATACAGCATGATTGCGGAAAAGAATCCGGATGGACCATTGGAGAAAAAGTCTGGTGCTGTAAACTCAAACACCGGATTTTTCAGCTGGAGGCATCCCAGAACAATAAACAGACCAAGTGCAACAAACAGCAGGATAACCAGAATTTTCTGTACCTTCGCCATTACATCCACACCACACAGATTGATGGCAAAGAACACACTCAGGGCTGCAATTCCAAACCATTTCGCATTAATCTGCGGCCACAGGGAATTTGCATACATACCAATTGCCACACCATAAGTCGCCAGATTGATCGTCTGTGGCAAAAATCCTACTGCATACATACCGGCAACTCGTTTGCCGGCCATATCTCCTACCAGAGAATAAAATCCTCCTCCAAGTTTCAGTGTAGATGTAATCCATGGAATTGGTGCAATCATCATAAATCCCCAGATACATGCAGCTACATATGCCAGCCATGCTGACTGACCAGTCAAAAGAATTGCCGGTCCGATCAGTGTCAGAACGCCCGATCCAATCGCCTGTCCTACACCGATTGTATAAAGATCACTTCGTTTCAGGTAACCTGTTTTTTCTTTTATTTCCTTTACTGTTGACGACATAAAAGCCCCCCTTTTTTATTGACTCTAACATTAATAGTGCAATTAATTCTTTCTCTGACGTCATATGAATTATTTAATGCTATATTAACATCTAGGTTTCAAGATTTCTATTGACAATATTATTAAAAATACGCACTTTAATTTGTGCATTATTTACATCTTTTTTATATCAAGAAGAATTTTTTACTCCATTATATTGTAATCAAACTTTACACCTGTTATAATTTATTATACTAATCGTACAATACAGGAGGTTTTCATGAAAATAGAACAGTTGATCCGTGAAAAAGTATCTTTCCTTTCTGCCGGTCAGAAGAAGTCGCCGAATATATATTACAACACCTTGATTCATTCAGTTATTCCACCCTTGCGAAACTCAGCAAGGAAATTTCCGTAAGCGAAACCACTATCATACGCCTTGCCTATTCCCTGGGATTTGAAAGTTTTTCTGAAATGCAGCGTACTGTACAGAATGATATTCTTTCCGTTCCTACGGTTATAACAGACGATTCACGGCTGGATAGCGGAAATTTTTATCAAAACATCATTGCCAATGAACTCCATTCCATGGAAAGCTGGGCATCTCATCTGAATCAGGAAGATATGGATCAGATTGTTACCCATCTGAGCAATGCCAAAAAACGCCTCATTGTTGGTGCACGCTCTTCCTACAGTGCCGCTCTCTGGATGGGAACTCTGTTGAATCAGCTTCTTGGAAATACCAAGGTGGTTCACGAATTTTACGATTCCAATTTCGAATATCTCACAGAAGCATCCGAGGATACAGTTGTTCTTCTGATCTCTTTTGCCCGCTATACCAAATGGTCTCTGAAATATGCACAGATTGCCAAAAATCATGGTGCAAAGATACTCGCCATCACAGACAGCATTTCATCACCGGCATGGGCGCTGGCAGACCACGCTATCATTACAGAGATCAATCTCAATGAAATGGGATTTAACTCCTTCTCATGCCTCTATTGTCTGTTTGACAGTATTGTTGCAAAAATCCGCAAAACCAGGTGCAAATCCATCAGTACACGACTTCATGACCTGGAAGAACTTTATTCAGACTTTGATCTTTTTTACGAATAATAATTTCAGGGGGGGGATTATCATGCAGGAAATTTTAGATATTTTTCTTGAGAAATCAAAGCAACATCATTCCAATATCATCTACGCACAGATATATAAAAATGATCTTCTAAAAGAAGAATTCAGACTTTTTCCGGTCAAAACCCGTTTAAATATATGGTCTATCAGCAAGCCTTTTGTTGCAATGGCCGCAGGTATCGCAGAACGTGAAGGACTGATCACTCTTGATGAATATATTTATCCCTGGTTTGAAAAATATTTCCCTTCCGACCCTTCTGAAAATCTGTACAAGATAAAGATCCGTGATCTTCTTACCATGTCATCCGGTCAGAAAGATCCGCTCTTTTTCTGCGATGGACCAGAGCGATACAGAGAAAAGGACTGGGTGAGATATTTCTTTCAGAATGATTCTTTTCCATATACACCCGGTACTCATTTTGTGTACAGCAATTTTTGTTCCTATATTTTATCTGTTCTTCTGGAAGAGAAATCCGGAACGGGTCTGCTGAATTATCTGCGATATCGTTTCTTTGAACCGGTTGGCATTCCGAATCCGGACTGGACCCTCTGCCCTCAGGGACATTGTATGGCAGCTAACGGACTGTATCTGACGATTGATGAATTGGCTCGTTTTGGACATCTGCTTCTGCATGAGGGTTCCCTGAACGGAAAACAGATCGTCCCAAAAAAATTCGTGATTGATGCCTGTCAGAAACATATCGATTCTTACAATCCACTGACGGAGCATCCGGATTACCAGAGCTATGGTTATGGATATTTCATATATATGGGACCTATGGAAGATACACTGATCCTGTCCGGCAATTACGGCCAATACTGCGTCGTTGATAAAAAACGTCAGATGGTATCCTGTGTCATGTCCCTGGATGGCAATAACCACAAAAAAATCCGTGATGATCTGGTGGATTCTCTTGCAGAATATTATGGTGTAAAAAATTTCACACATCTAAAAAAAATGCCGCTCCCGCGGCTCATCATATGATATTCGCAATCCGCTAACGCTACTTGCTCATAAAAAAAATGCCGCTCCCGCGGCATATCATATGATATTCGCAATCCGCTAACGCTACTTGCTCATAAAAAAATGCCGCTCCCGCGGCATTTATATCACTAACCAATCCTCAACCATAGCTGTATTATGCAGCAGCACTGCATCATTTCCCTTTGTTACAAAAATCCTCTGCACAAACACATCCACAACTTCGCCTTCCCGGACGGGTTCTTCGTCAAGGCTTCTTCTGGCGCTGAGTGTGGTGTTTCCTACACGGACTTTCAGTTCCAAGCTGCTGCCGCGGAATGCGACTCGTTCTACGATGCCCTCTGTTGCGGAGCTTTTATATTTCTGTTCCTCGTTCTTCTTAGTCACTTTTACAAACTCCGGACGGACAATGGCTTTTTCGCCTCCCGGAACTTCCTCGAAGTGATTGAACACCTGGTAATCATCGATCACAGAAGTCTGCCCGAAAAATCCCGCCGTAAACGCAGTATCCGGATTCTGATAAACCTCCAGTGGAGTTCCCTTCTGCTCGATCCGTCCACGGTTGGTAATAATAATTTCATCCGCCACCTCGATAGCCTCATCCTGGTCATGGGTAACAAAAATGCTGGTGATCCCCAGCTTCTCGATCATATCCTTCAGCCAGCTTCGAAGCTCCGTACGGATCTTCGCATCAATAGCCGCAAAAGGCTCATCCAAAAGAAGCAGCTGTGGATTTGGAGCCAGCGCCCGGGCAAAAGCAACTCGCTGTCTCTGGCCGCCGGACAGCTGACTTGGATATCTTTTTTCCAGGCCTTTCAGCCCGATCAGCTCTACCAGTTCCATAACTCTCTGTCTGATATACTTCTTATCCGCCTTCTGTACCTTCAGGCCAAATGCAATATTATCATACACCGTCATATACCGGAAAAGAGCATAATTCTGGAACACAAATCCAATGCCTCGCTCACTGGCAGGCACATCATTGACCACTCTTCCGTCAATGATGATCTCTCCGCTGTCCGGTTGCTCCAGACCGGCGATCATACGGAGAATCGTAGTCTTTCCGCTTCCACTGGGACCCAGAAGACCGATCAGCTTTCCCTTTTCGATACCAAAGCTTACATTATCAGATGCCTTGTAATCCCCATATGTTTTATTGATATTTTTTAACTCAACGTACATCGCCTTTTTCCCCCTTTCCCTTATGCTCCAGAACATTTCTTGCGATCAGAAGGATCACCGCCAGGATCACCAGGATCGAAGAAACCGCAAATGCCGGAACATACTGGAATTCGTTATAAAGAATTTCCACATGAAGCGGAAGTGTATTTGTTTTTCCACGGAGATGTCCGGACAGTACGGACACGGCTCCAAACTCTCCCATGGCTCTGGCTGTACACAGCACAACGCCATAGAGAAACGCCCACTTGATATGCGGGAATGTCACCTTTGTAAAAATGGTCCAGCCTTTGGCTCCCATCAGTGCTGCCGCCTCTTCCTCATCGGACCCTATGGATTCCAGAACCGGTATGATCTCTCTGGACACAAATGGAAACGTGACAAAAATCGTTGCCAGGATAATTCCTGGAACTGCAAATACAATCTGTATCCCTGCACTTTCAAGAACAGAATAAAGAGGACTCTGCTTTCCAAAAACCAGGATATAGATAAGACCTGCGATAACCGGTGATACTGTAACCGGAACATCGATCAAAGTGGTAAGGAGCTTTTTTCCCCGAAAATGAAATCTGGTCATTGCCCACGCTGCACACAGGCCGAAGATCGTGTTGCATACAACAGCAGCCACCGTTGCTTCTATGGTCAGTGCCAGAGCTTTCAGCGTATACTCATCTGTCACAGCCTGCACGTAGCACTGCCAGCCCTTACTCAGCGCCTGGGTCACAACAACCACCAGCGGAAGCACCAGCATTACAAAAAGAAAGATCACGGAAATCCCAATGAGGATCCATTTCACCGGCCCGGAAGCCTGCTTCTTTTTTTCGTCCATTATGCGTCCCTCCCTCTGATTCGTTTCGTATTTCTTGCCTGCACCAGATTCACACCAAACAGGATCAGGAATGATACTGCCAGTGTAACCAGTGCGATAGCTGTTGCGCTTTCATAGTCAAACTCCTGAAGCTTTGACATGATGATCAGCGGCGTGATCTCTGTATAATAAGGCTTATTTCCTGCGATAAAAACAACACTTCCGTATTCTCCCAGGCAGCGTCCGAAGGCAAGTCCCGCCCCGGAAAGCATTGCCGGCAGAAGCTCAGGAAGAATAACTCTGCGAAAAACGGTGAATGGCTTTGCACCCATGACACGAGCCTCCTCCTCATAGGAACCGTCCAGCTTCTCCAGAACCGGCTGAATGGCCCTGACTACAAAAGGGATTCCCACAAAGATCAGTGCAACCGTGATACCGATCCTGGTATATGCATCTTAATACCGAAATTTGCAAAAAAGCTTCCCACCAGACCTTTGTCGGATGTCAGGGATGTCAGTGAGATACCGGCAACCGCAGTCGGCAGTGCGAAAGGCAGCTCGATCATTCCATCCATGATCCTTTTTCCCGGAAAATCATATCTTACCAGCACCCACGCAAGGACCAGTCCCATAATGGCATTGATCACTGTGGCCGCAAATGCAGTAATAAAGCTTACATAGAATCCGGACAAAACCCTCGGCCGTGTGATCACCTCAATAAATTCCCGAAAACCCAGCCTCGCCGAGTATACTGCCAAAGACGCAAGAGGATCAGAACTACGATACTCAGCATCGCCAAAGTCACTCCCATTGTCAGTCCAAAGCCTGGTATCACACGTTTACTCTGTTGTTTCTTCATTTCTGTCTCCCCTCTTTTCTAGTCTAAGTTTCTGATCTGTTGCAAATTCCCGGTCTGTTGCAAATCTCTGGTCTGTTACAAATCTCTGACTCTTCTACAACTCTCTGGTCTGTTACAAAATCTCAGGCTCTTCTACTCTTCATAGATCTCATCAAATACTCCGCCGTCTGCGAAATGCTTTTTCTGAACTGCATCCCAGCCGCCGAAATCTTTGATCGTTGTCAGCTTCACCTTCAGGTTAAAAGTATCTGCATGCTTTTTCAGGATCGTCTGATCAACCGGCCTATAGTAATTCTCCGCGATCAGCTCCTGAGCTTCATCGGAATACAGATATTTCAGATATGCTTTCGCAGCTTCTGCATTATCATGCTTTTTCACATTTTCATCTACAACAGCAACGGATGGCTGTGCCAGGATACTGATGCCCGGCGTTACGATCTCGTAATCATCCGGATTATCCCTTACAGAAAGAAACGCTTCATTTTCCCAGGCGATCAGCACATCCCCCTGCCCGTTTTCCACGAAAGAGGTTGTGGCACCTCTTGCTCCGGAATCCAGAACCAGAACATTTTTGTAAAGCTTCTTGATAAAGGCTTTCATCTCTGTCTCGTTGCCGTTATATTTCTCATTGGCATAAGCCCAGGCTGCCATGTAATTCCAGCGGGCACCACCGGAGGTTTTCGGATTGGGAGTGATCACCCCCACACCATCCTTTGTCAGATCATCCCAGTCATGGATATTTTTCGGATTTCCCTTCCGAACAAGAAATACAATGGTGGAAGTATAAGGAGCACTGTCATCCGGATATTCATCAATCCAACCCTTGTCGATCAGACCGGCATTCCGGATCGCATCGATATCATATTCCAGTGCAAGTGTCGCCACATCTGCAGGAAGTCCGTTGGAAATCTCAAGGGCTTGCTTTCCGGAACCGCCATGAGACTGGATCACATCCGCACTTGACCTGTTTCCTCTTTCCAATATTTTGAAAAAATCTTATTATATGCTTCATAAAATTCTCTGGTCGGATCATAGGACACATTGATGATCTCCACATGATTTTTATCCTTTGTATTGTTTCCCGATACTGCAAAAGTTCCTGCCAGTACCACTGCTGCCACTGTGATACAGACACCTGCGATGCGTTTTCTTTTCATGATCTGTGTACTCCTTTACAACCACATTTTTATTTGGAAATCTTTTTTCCAACAATGTAAATGCTTCATTTCGCTGTCAAATCATACCTGTTCTTTCCGTTTACTGTGGTTCTGTAATTTTTTTATTTGAATTGAATACATTAAACCATATTATTCCCATTAATTAAATAGGAATATCTGAAAACGTTTTCACGAAATACTCTGGTCATAGCGCAACTGCATCCTGTCTGTCACTATATCTGCGCATCCGCAACACTCAGATACAATAATCGCTCCACATACTGTCCTCCACACTGCTGCAGCTGTTCCGTATCATCAGTCTGCCTTCCAGCTCCATTCGCACAATACCGGAATGCCCGCCCTTCAGCCGGTCCAGCAGCAGGTATAATGCAAATTTTCCCATATCCTCCTTGGGCAAGCTCACCGTTGTCAGCATCGGTCTGGTAAACTGTGCCTCCTGTATATCATCGCTGGATATGATCGAAGGCATATAATACCTGTTCCGAAATTTATTCAGGCACTTCAGCATTCCGATCGCCGAAATATCATTGGCACAGTAGATTCCGGTTGGCATGTCGTCCGACTGAAAGAACTTTTCCATGGCCTCGTAGCCTCGGCCTCAGTCTGCTTTGTTTCGATAACATACTCCGGTATCACATCCAGATCATGCTTCTTCAGTGTTTCCAGATACCCGTTATACCGGTCTTCGCTGTGACACTGGCCAATATAACCGATATTTTTGTGCCCCAGGGAGATCAGATATTCCACTGCCGCTGCTGCGATCTTTTTCCCATCACAAAGGACCTCATCCACTTCATAATTGGTAGAATTCCGGTTCACCGATACCACACTCTTATACTTCTTATTCAGCTTCTTCAAAGCCTCTTTATTACATCTGCCGATGATGATCAGTCCGTCCCTTTTCCCTTCCACCTCATCATACATTCCGTCGATCAGCCGGTCCAGATTCTCCCTTCGGCACTTCCGGTCATCGGAAAACACAGACATATACCATACTTTGGAAAGAATACAGTTTTTATCATGGATCTCACTTTCGATCACCCGAAGGAGCTCCGCAAAAAACGGATCCGTTGTGGAAGAATCGGTTCTTGTCATCAGGATATTGATGTACCAGGTTTTCTCCTGCTTTGCGGAAACGCCTTTTTTCAGATTCCGGGCCGCCTCGTTGGGCACATAATTCATCTCGATAGCTGTTTTCCATATCTTGTCCCTGAGTCCGGAAACAGAACATTTATAATTGGGATTATTCAAAACTCTGGAAACCGTCGCCGGCGAAACCCCTGCCTTTTCTGCGATCTTCTTGATGGACATATACCCGTCCCCTCCCTCTGAAAAAAGTCTGCCCGCTGCCAGTCCTGTAAGCTGCTCAACGTCATCTGTGTAACTCAGCATCATCAGTGTAACAGAACTTTTTATCATTCCTTATTTCATAGTAATTAAATATGTTTTATATGATAATAAGAGTTTTAAAAAAAGTCAATCTTATTTTGTGAAAACGTGTTCTTTTTTTGCCTGCAATATATAAAAACAGACTGAGAACCTGATATATATTCTTATCAAGCTCCAGTCTGTTTTGCGTACTCAAACATATAAGATATAACTATGAGTAAATAACAAATGCTGATTACTAATATCCTTTGAATTATTTAACTGTTACCTTACAGGTCAGTTTTTTGGAACCACTCTGAACGGTAATGGTTGCAGTTCCTTTTTTGATGCCTTTTACAACACCTTTGGATGTGACCGTTCCCTCATTTTCCAATTCACATTTATACTAAAATTATAAATTTCCCATCACATTTAATCAAGCTTTGTTTAGAATATTTTTGTCATATTTTGTCTGTTTACAGACATTTTTTAACATTTTTTCTACTATAAAAAACCGGCAGCTCCACATGTGAAAACTTTTGTACCTGCTTTATTACCAAAATACCAAAAATACGACGTGCAGTTATTCAAAATAAATATCTGTACTTTCTTCTCCTGTTCATAATAATCTCAAATACTCTTTCTTTATATTCCTGCGAATAATAACTTTCCATATCCAATATTTCTTTTACATCTTTTTCATTAAATTTCAGCCTTATCTGCTGACCATACAATTCTTCTGCAATCTCGATCTGCTCATCAAAATCTTCACACAGAGTTTTTGATCGTGCCTCCTCCATCAGATTATTTATGTTTTCTTCCATCGGATAATCCATCTGTATATCTGATAGCAGTCCTGCACCATTATCAAATATTGGACATAAATGATATTTTTCTTCTGCATCCATTAAGACTCCAATATTATGCATATGCCGATCTTCATTCATAAAAAATGTATCAATTGCCAGGATCTTACTCATATACTTTCCAAAATCGCTAATTCCCGTAATGCGTTCCGTCTGATCTACTATAAATTCCAGTCTTTCCGAATGTTCTGGAATCGTGAATAATTTTTTATAAAGACTTTCATTATAAAATCCATAAAAAAGTCTTTCTAATGTAATAAGCTGCCATCCCTCAGGCAAAAAATTTTCACTTTTACATCCCAGATATTTTCTTCTCTTATAACTAATCTCTTCTGTTTTATATAAAACATACTCTTCCTGTTTCAGTGAAGATTTTTCCAACAAACGTGAAACAACATATTCCACCAATCCCTCATATCCCATATAATCAGCTTTATACCATACATTGTTCCTGCACCATTTCAATTGGTTTCCTTTTGACGATTGTCTGTCATTTGTTTTGATATCCTGTTCAAAAAGCTGTACCATTTTTACCTCTCAATCCTGATCCAGAAATCATCCTCTGCCATTCTTCCTTCGGTCTTTTCTATGATCATAAACGGATCATAAAATGGCAGATTCAAATCTTCTAATACCAATTTTATTTTGTCTCGTTGTCTCGGGAAACAACGAGATTCCAGAAATTCCTCGTATTCTTCAAAGGTTGGTTTTTCATTTCGGCCAAATGCTTTTTTAATAAAATTGTTTGTATAATTATATATTTTTACTTTTCTGCCTCTCTCATCCACATCAATAATCGTACATATTTCACTCTTAAACATGTACCATAAGCGTATCGGATATTCTTTTTCCGGCACGCGGAGGTTTTCCTCTATCTGAGGATACTCGTTTAAAATATGAACTAATGTCGTAACCGGTCCTGTAATATCCCGATTTTCACTTTCCCATCTTTCTATTGTTTTCTGAGATACATTTACTAACTTTGCAAAATCTTTTTGTGTAAGCTTCAATTTCTTCCTTAAAATTCGTATATCTTCTGCCCGTATCGAATGTCTCACAGCATATCCTGTCATTTTAGATTCCCCCTTTTTTATTAATATACCCTTATTTTAAGGGTATAACAAGCTATTTTATTCCTTATTTTAAGGGTTTTCTATATTTATAAAAACCCGGCAGCTGCACATGTGATAACTCTCCATGTTTCATCTGCCGGGCTTCTGTTTTTATTTTCTTTTGTATTCTTTCACTGTTATGGCTATTTTACGTACGCCTGCTTCATCGTTACTTCACCGTTATCTTACAGTTCAGTTTTTTCGCTCCGCTCTGCACAGTGATCACGGCCGTCCCTTTTCGGATTCCCTTTACAACACCTTTGGAATTTACCGTAGCGATCCTGCGATCCGAGGAACGGAAAAGAATCTTTTCGTCGCTGTAATACGGCACGGTTACTGCCTGGATCGTGTATGTTTTTCCACGAAGTATGGTTTTTGTTTTAGGCACGCCGGTCATCTTTGCAGTCCTTACTGCGGCAGTATTGTTCAAAAAACGGAACCCATTTTTCTTTGCGTAAGTCTGAGCAGTAGAACCCTTTTTTCCGGCAATGACAAAAGTTTTATTTTTTCCACTATTGAAATTATAGCCGATCGCTTCTTTTTCTATCACTGTTTTACTGTTGAGGATCGTAATCTTTTTCATTGCCAGGCAATCATAAAAAGCATGGCTTCTGATCTTTTTCACACTGGCAGGTACTGTAATATTCCCCAGTTTTCGACAATTACTGAATACACCGTTCCCGATCTCTGTAAGCTTCTTCGGCAACGACACCTTTCTGAGATCTGTACAAAAAGAAAACGCACCTTCACCAATAACCGTAACACTGTCCGGAAAGCTTACTCCTGTCAAACCGCAATGCCGGAAGGCAGCTCTTTCTATCCTGGAAACGCCCTGTCCAAGCGTAACCTTTTTCAGCTTCATATCCGCCTCAAATAACGATTCCGGTAATATTTTCACACTTCCCGGAATGCTGACAGATTCCAGACTATTACAGTAACTGAAAGCATATTCATCAATTTTTGTTACAGTTTTCGGTACATCCAGGCTCATAAGCTTACTCTGGTAAAAAGCATATGCACCAATGCTTTTCAGTCCATCAGGAAGCTTGATCCTGGTGATCGCAGTATCTCCAAATGCTCTTACCCCAATACTCCGCAGAGTTCCCGGCAGCGAAATCCTCTTCATATTTCTGCAGCCTGAAAAGGTTCTGTCACCGATTCCCGTGATCCCAGATGCAACGGTTACTGTTTTATCATTGCTGATCTGTATGAAAAATCATCGGTAACCTTAACCTCCCCTTTTCCCTGTATCTGCAGGTTTCCGTTAGAGTACAACCGGTAAACAGCTTTGCTTCCGCAGGAGCCCTTCGCAACAAGCTTTGCAGTGCTCTGCACGCCTGCTGCCGATGCTTCCTGTGCATATTCAGCCGCATAACCGGTCTGTGCATGTACAGCCACAGAAGATACACAGGACCCTGTCAGGATCATTGCCGTTGATAACAGTATTGCGATTTTTTTCCCAAACATAAAAGCTCCCTCCCTGAGAATCGATCGGATATCCACGATCTTCTTCCATGCAGCAACAAAAGGACCGGCATACATCCGGTCCTCCTATTCATTATTTAGAATCTGTTGGTTAATCCAACCACATACATATCTTCTTTATATTCCGGAATCTTCACAAGAAGTCCCTCTGCAGTATCCTCAGTTTCTACCTTCACTGCCGGATCAAATGGTCTCAGCGCTCCGTGATAGCCCTTGATCAGGAATTCATTGGCACCTTCCTTCAGATGATCTGCAAACACATTCAGATTTCCGTCTTTCTGTGTATAATGGAGCTCGATTCCACTCTCAAGCAGCTCAGATTCACGGTCACTGCAACGTGTTCCGTAAATACCGTCATGGTTTACCTTCAGCCATGCACCCAGGATCTTCAGTCTTCTTACCTGCTCCTCCGGGATAGTTCCGTCTGCCTTCGGGCCGATGTTCAGGAGAAGATTTCCGTTATTTGCCACTGTTCCGACAAGAAGTGAGATCAGATCCGGAACAGAAATCAGCTTGTCATCGCCTTCGTTGGCATTATAACCGAAGGATAAGCCCATTCCACGGCACATCTCCCATTTCTCATTTCTGTTTACAGAACCGGATTTATATTCCTTAGTAAGGAAATCGTGATAACGTCCGTTGAAACGGTCATTTACCACACCCTCCGGAACCTTATTGTAATAATGTGCAAAGAAATACGGCATCATCTCTTCACTCTGTGTCGGCCATCCGATATCATTCCAGAACACACTCGGTGCATAATCATCTACAAGCTCTTTCATCTGATTATAGGAATAATCTGCATATGCAAATGTCGGACTGGCTGTTCCAAACAGATCATCATCCTCAAAAATAGGATCGTTTGCATACTGCCAGTCGATCAGTCCGGAATAATACAGACCCATGCGGATTCCTGCGTCACGGACAGCTTCTGTCAGCTCACCGGTGATATTTCTCTTCGGTCCCATTTCTACGGAATTGAAATGTGTATATTTACTTGGGAACAGGCAGAATCCGTCATGATGCTTGGTTGTCAGAACAACATACTCCGCACCTGCTTCTTTGAAGATCTCTGCCCACTGCTTCGGATCCCAGTTTTCAGCTTTCCACATAGGAATAAAATCTTCGTATTTGAAATCTTTTCCGTATTTTTCTATATGATGCTTATATGTAGGGCCTTTTCCAATGTTCAGAGAATTGTAATACCATTCTGCATACGGATTATCCGCAAACCATTCCTTGGAATCAACCTCTCCCAGCTCCCATGTATGCGGTGCAAACGCCGGCACGGAATAAATTCCCCAGTGGATAAAAATTCCAAATTTACAGTCCTCATACCATTTTGGAACTGTGTGTGCATTTACAGAGTTCCAGTTTCCTGTGAATCTTGCATCTCCCATAATTAAAATACCTTATCCTTTCTGTCCTTTCAAAAAGACATTATAATTTACTCGCTTCCCCCAACAGCTATTCTACTGTGATCTTCAATACCACCGGCATATCTCCCGCCTCAATAACCCCTCTTCCGCAGGAATATCCAGTTCTTTATTTCTCGCAAATGCCGGATGCAGATCTGTTCCGAGGATCTCAATATCCCGATCGTGGATTTCAAAAGCTTCATATCATTGCCAAGAGCTTTGATATGGATCTCTCCATCCTCCGGCCAGTGCAGAACAGTCGCATAAATATGATTGCTCTTACTTGTAAAACGGATATCCTCAGAAGTAAAGTGCTTATCATAGGTATCCGTGAAATGTCCCTCCGGAACCACCGTCGGTCCCTCTCCGAATGTCTTCCAGTATCTGGTTCCGTATATCGCCTCTCCGTTTACCTTCAGCCATTTTCCCATTTCTCTCAGGATATGTGCATCCTCTTCCGGAATTGTTCCATCCGGCTTCGGTCCGATATTAAGAAGAAGTGCACCATTTTTGCTGACTACATCGATCAGATCCAGCACTACATCGGAAGGCTTCTTATAATCATTTCCAATGGTATATCCCCAGGAGTTCTTAGCTACAGACGTATCATTCTGCCACAGATCCGGCGTGATATGGTCTAACTGACCTCTTTCCAGATCATTGACTGCGCTGCCATAAACATATGCGTCAAATTTGGCATCAATAGCTGTTTCTTTTCCCCACTGTGCAGAACGGTTGTAATAATATGCTGCAAATTTACGAAGATACGGTTTCCATGCATATTGCTGGATCCACCAGTCAAAATATACAATGGATGGCTGATATTTATCCACGATCTCGCAGGTGCGGACAAGCCAGTCCTGCATATGCTCCTCTGTCGGAGGATTGTCATAAATATCACTCATATCTCTGGTGATTCCTGCTGCCGGCCCATAAAGATCCGCATATTCCGGATCATTGACATCAGCCTCCGGGATCTGACGACCTCCATTAAAGAACCAGTAATGCTCTGCTCTGTGGGAAGAAGCACCGAGAACCATTCCCGCTTTCTCAACCTCTGTCTTCAGCTCTCCGAGAATATCTCTTTTCGGTCCCATCTCAGCAGCGTTCCAGCGACAAAGGTCACTGGCATACATCTGAAATCCATCGTGATGCTCCGCTACCGGAACTACGAACTTCGCCCCCGCCTCTTTAAATAAAGCCGCCCATTCCTTCGGATCAAACTTCTCAGCCTTAAACTGAGGAATAAAATCCTTGTAGCCGAATTTATCCAGAGTTCCGTATTTCTCTGTATGATGCAGGTTCTCCTTAGAGCCTTTCAAATACATATTTCTGGGATACCATTCGTTTCCGAATGCCGGAACACTGTAAACACCCCAGTGGATAAAAATTCCGAATTTATCTCTTGCATACCACTTCGGCGTAGGATGCTCACAGAGAGAATCCCAGGTATCCGTGTATGGTCCCTGTGCGATCACCTCATCGATCAGAGAAAGGTATTCTTCTTTTTTCATCTGTTCGTCCTCTTTCCATCTTTTATTTATATTGTATGGATGTCTCTATGTTATCATCAAACCTTTTGGTTGTATATGCCCAACAATTCACAAATAAAACGTTTCGTTTTTATATAAAACATACAATAAAAAAAGGCCTTGATGATGTTTTTGTTCCAACTTCATCAAAGTCTTTTCTTTTTTACATAATATTCTCTTCGATCACCTTTTCGATCCGTCTCTTCACTTCTTCTGCGAGCTCTGTGGTATGCATATCTTTGTATTCCTCATAATACATCGGAGGAAGGATATGCACCTGTACGGTGAGCCTCTCTGTAGAACCGGTATCAAAAGCCTTAAAGGAATCGATCAGTGCAACCGGAACGATTGGGCATTTTGTCTTGGTGGCAGTCTTGAAGCTGCCGCCCTTGAACGGCCCCGGATGATTTCCGTTTTTACTTCTGGTTCCCTCCGGAAAGATCAGATAATTACGACCAGCCTTCACTTCCCGTATTACATTGACAATGACCTGCATGGACTGCTTCAGGTCTTCCCTGTCAATGATAAAGGCCTTCATACAGGCAAAAACCTGCTTCAGAAAAGGAATCTCTCCAACTTCCTTCTTGGCAACTACCGAAAAAGGAACCGGGCATGCCCGGATGATCGCCAGCACATCAAACAGTCCCTGGTGATTCGGAAAAAACATAAATCCCTTTTCTTTTGGGATATTTTCAGCTCCATGCACATCAATATGGATATTTCCGCCTTCAATGGCATGCTCATCTACCAGTCTCAGGAATGCGTATTTCTTCTCTTCCGGATAATCATCTGTATGCGCTGCATACCAGCAAAGCTTGATCCACCAGTAAGGAACAAAGACTATATTTCTGAGCACCATCAGCAAAATCCGCTTCATTCTTACATCCTCCCGCCTCTGCTTTATCCGTTCAGTTTCCCTGCGATCTTATCCTCGTATCCCGGATTCTTTTTCAGAAAAACCTCATAAGCCTTTGTATAATCTGTATAGGTTTTCGTAGTCATAAATTTCTGATAATCCTTAGCAGCCTGCTGGCTGATCTTATCTGAAATCTCAGAAGGCGCATACAGATAATACTTTTTGTCCTGGACCTTTACAAGATAGGTACTGATACATGGATATTCCTGCTCGTTCTCCAGAACAAGATTATAGCGGATATAAACATAAGAATAATTTTTGTTTTCAGAAATGGAGCCACAGCTGTCGATATTTACATCCTTTACTCCATGGGCCTGAAAATATTTTATCGTGGAGGAAATCTCTGTTTTCGCCTCATCCGATAACTTATCCGCACTGTAACAGCCCTGCATCTTTTTATTCTTGCCTGCTGCTGCCGCTTTGATGTAGCCTTCCACAACCCCCTCCGGAGTTCTGTGGCTGATCTTTCCGCAGCCCCTGGCCGCCAGAACGATCACCAGCAGGATCAGAATGATCCCCGCCAGTGTCGCAATGTGGACAAAATTCAGTTTTTTATTAGAGTATTTCAGCTTCTTTACTGATTTTTTTCTGCGTTTTTTCTTTGTCGTCGTCATGACTTATCCTCGACCTTATTCCTCTTCACTGCCTGTGACAGCTTCCTCTGCAGAGCCTTCTTCGTTATCGCCGGTTTCTCCGTCAGCTTTTTCGGCATTTGTATCTGCTTCCGGATCTTTATCTCTTACCTTGGCGATACTTGCAACGGTTACACCCTCTGTAAGATTGATCATCTTCACACCGGAGGTGATCCTTCCAAGAACAGAGATATCTGCACACTGCAGACGGATAATGATACCCTCTGTAGTGATCATCATGATCTCGTTCTCTTCGTTGACAGCCTTGGCGCCGACAACATTTCCGGTCTTCTCGGTGATCTTGTAGCACTTCACACCCTTACCGCCACGGTTCTGGACAACGAACTCACTCATAGCTGTACGTTTGCCCATTCCGTTCTCGGAAACTACAAGCAGATAATCTCCCTGAGTGTTCAGCTGCATGGCAACAACTTCATCACCGTCAGTAAGATTCATACCTCTTACTCCCATGGACGCACGGCCTGTGCTGCGGACATCTGTTTCCTTAAAGCGGATACACTGTCCGTCCCTGGTCACAAGAATAATATCTTTGTTATTATCAGTAGACTTAACCTCGATCAGCTCGTCATCATCACGGAGAACGATTGCTGTAAGACCTGTCTTACGGACATTCTCGTAATCCTTGATCGGAGTTTTCTTCACAAGGCCTTTCTTGGTGGCCATCATCAGATAACGACCCTCTTCATATTTACGAAGCGGGATCACAGCTGTGATCTTTTCTCCCGGTGCAAGCTGCAGAAGATTGATGATCGCAGTTCCTCTGGCTGTACGACCGGCCTCCGGGATCTCATATACCTTCAGTCTGTATACACGTCCTGTATTGGTAAAGAACATGAGATAATGGTGCGTTGTCGTCATCAGAAGCTCTTCGATATAGTCATCCTCAATCGTCTGCATACCCTTGATTCCTCTGCCGCCACGGTTCTGGCTGCGGAAGTTGTCAACGGTCATACGCTTGATATAACCAAGCTTTGTCATTGCGATCACTGTATTTTCTCTCGGGATCAGATCCTCTGTAGAGATATCATATACATCGTATCCGATGGAAGTCTTTCTGTCATCGCCGTATTTCTCTGCAATGGCAAGGATCTCCTCACGGATCACCCGGAGAAGGAGCTTGCGGTCAGCAAGGATTGCCTGGAACTTGCGGATCTTCTCCATAAGCTCTGCATACTCAGCCTCCAGCTTCTCTCTTTCCAGACCTGTCAATGCACGGAGACGCATATCCACGATTGCCTGTGCCTGCACATCTGTCAGCTCAAAACGTTCGATCAGCTCCTGCTTGGCGATCTGTACGTTGCGGGAACCACGGATGATGCGGATCACTTCGTCAATATTATCAAGTGCCTTCAGAAGACCCTCCAAAATATGGGCTCTCTCCTGTGCCTTATTAAGATCATACTGTGTTCTTCTGCGAACTACATTCTCCTGATGCTCCAGATAGTACTCCAGCATCTCTTTCAGGTTCAGAACCTTCGGTTCCATACTTCCATGATTTGGAACAAGAGAAAGCATGATCACACCAAAAGTATCCTGCAGCTGTGTATGCTTGTAAAGCAGATTCAGGATCACGTTGGCATTGGCATCCTTACGAAGATCAATACAGATTCGCATACCCTCACGGCTGGAATGGTCGTTCAGGTCTGTGATCCCGTCGATCTTTTTGTCACGGACAAGCTCTGCGATCTTCTCGATCAGACGTGCCTTGTTTACAAGGTACGGGAGCTCGGTAACCACGATACGGGATTTACCGTTTGGTAAAGTCTCGATATTCGTCACCGCACGGACACGGATCTTGCCACGTCCGGTACGGTAAGCTTCCTCGATCCCTCTCGTTCCGAGGATGGTCGCTCCTGTAGGGAAGTCCGGTCCCTTTACGATCTCAAGAAGCTCCTCCATAGCTGTTTCTCTGTCTTCTTCTACAATGTTGTCAATGATCTTAACAACTGCATTGATAGTTTCACGAAGGTTATGCGGCGGAATATTGGTTGCCATACCTACCGCAATACCTGTAGTACCGTTTACTAAAAGGTTCGGAAAACGTGCCGGAAGCACAACCGGCTCACGCTCTGTTTCATCAAAGTTCGGCTGAAAATCAACCGTATCCTTGTTGATGTCAGCAAGCATCTCCATGGATATCTTGCTGAGACGTGCCTCTGTATATCGCATGGCAGCCGCACCGTCACCATCCACGGAACCAAAGTTCCATGTCCGTCAACCAGCGGATATCTTGTGGACCATTCCTGAGCCATATTGACCAGCGCACCATAGATGGAGCTGTCACCGTGCGGATGATATTTACCCATGGTATCACCGACAATACGCGCACATTTTCTGTGTGGCTTGTCAGGACCATTATTCAGCTCGATCATAGAGTACAGAACTCGGCGCTGTACCGGCTTCAGACCGTCTCTTACATCAGGCAAAGCTCGTGAGGCGATAACACTCATGGCATAGTCGATGTAAGATTCCTTCATCGTTTTTTCCAAATCCACTTCGTGGACTTTGTCAAAAATATTATCTTCCATTCTTCTTTATTCTCCTAGATATCAAGATTCTTAACGAATCTTGCATTTTCTTCGATAAATTCACGTCTTGGCTCTACCTTGTCTCCCATAAGAGTGGTAAATGTCAGATCGATCTCAGATGTGGCAGCTTCGTCCATGGTCACACGGAGAAGGATTCTCTTCTCAGTCCATAGTAGTCTCCCAGAGCTGCTCGGCATCCATCTCACCCAGACCTTTATAACGCTGGATCTTATTGTTTCCGTCACGTCCGATCTCGGTAAGGATATTGTTCAGCTCATCATCGTCATATGCATACCATACCTTTTTGTTCTTCTCCACTTTATAGAGAGGAGGCTGCGCCAGGTATACATATCCCTGCTTGATCAGCTCCGGCATGAAACGATACAGGAAGGTCAGAAGCAGTGTTGCGATATGTGCACCGTCAACATCGGCATCGGTCATAATGATGATCTTGTGATAACGAAGCTTGGAAATATCAAAATCCTCATGGATTCCGGTTCCGAAGGCAGTGATCATTGCTTGATCTCTTTGTTTCCATAAATCTTATCCAGACGTGCCTTCTCAACATTCAGGATCTTACCACGCAGTGGAAGAATCGCCTGTGTGGCACGGTTTCTCGCTGTCTTGGCAGAACCGCCCGCGGAATCTCCCTCTACGATATAGATCTCACAGTTCTCCGGATTCTTGTCAGAACAGTCTGCAAGCTTTCCCGGAAGCGACATGCTGTCCAGTGCGGATTTTCTTCTTGTAAGGTCACGGGCCTTTCTGGCTGCCTCTCTGGCTCTCTGTGCAAGAACAGATTTCTCAACGGTAGCTTGGCAACTGCAGGATTCTGCTCCAGGAAAATCTCCAGCTGTTTACTTACAACACTGTCTACCGCACCTCTTGCCTCACTGTTTCCAAGCTTCTGCTTGGTCTGACCCTCAAACTGCGGATTCTCGATCTTAACACTGATGATCGCAGTCAGGCCCTCACGGATATCATCACCGCTTAAGTTCGGCTCACTGTCCTTGAGAAGCTTGTTCTTACGTGCATAATCATTAAATGTATTGGTGATCGCATTACGGAAACCGGTAATGTGTGTACCGCCCTCCGGTGTATTGATATTGTTTACAAAGCCATAGGTGTTCTCTGTATAGGAGTCATTATGCTGCAGCGCAACCTCTACAGACACGCCGTCTTTCTCACCCTCACAGTAAATGATCTCCGGGTAAAGAGCCTCCTTGCTTCTGTTCAGGTAGCTTACAAACTCACGGATACCACCCTCATAGTGGAATACCTTCTCGCGCTCCTGTCCCTCTCTCTTATCCTCCAGAACGATACGAAGGCCCTTAGTCAGGAAAGCCATCTCACGAAGTCTCTGTTTCAGGATATCATAATCATAAACAGTCTCCTCAAAGATCTCCTTGTCCGGAAGGAAATAAACCTTCGTTCCTGAAAGCCCCGGATCACAGTCACCTACCACCTTCAGCGGGTACATAGTTTTGCCACGCTCATATCTCTGTTTGTATTCCTTACCCTCTCGGTAGATGGTAACCTCCAGCCATTCGGAAAGTGCATTTACAACAGATGCACCAACACCGTGAAGACCACCGGAAACCTTATATCCTCCACCGCCGAACTTACCGCCTGCGTGAAGAATGGTAAATACAACCTCAACTGCCGGAATACCAGCCTTATGATTGATACCAACCGGAATACCACGACCATTATCTGTAACTGTAATGGAATTATCCGGATTGATATCTACATGGATCTCCGTACAAAAACCAGCCAGTGCTTCATCGACTGCGTTATCCACGATCTCATATACGAGATGATGAAGTCCACGGCTGGAGGTACTTCCGATATACATTCCAGGCCTCTTACGTACGGCTTCCAGTCCTTCCAGGATCTGGATCTGATCCGCGCCGTATTCTGTATTCTCTGCGCCCATGTCATTCCTCCTGTTCTTGTCGTCCGGACGTGTTTGAAAATTCATTTCTGCAGAACCATAGCAGCTTCAGAAATCATTACATCAAATCCTAAGCAAGATAAACTGATCTGTTAATTTCAGGAAATACTGTATTTTCATTTTGCAGAAAGCAATTCTCAAACCCGCTCCGGAAGTGTCATTTATACCTGTAAAATAAATATTTTTTACATACGAATACAGGGTTTATTATAGCACAAAAAAGCCTGTATTTCCACGCAAAATCATAGGAAATACAGGCAAAAAAGTATCTTATTAAATGCAATCTCAAAACACAGCACAATATGGTCTATACTGCAAGCAAATCATTTCGACAAAATCCACACAGTACTTTTTATTACCACAAAAAAAAAAGCCACATACGTTCCCAAAAATCCTTGGTCACAGTATGCAGCTTATTCAATCATCCACGATCACGTTACCTACGATCCGTACCACAATCTACACCTGAGCATTCAGCAGAACCTTCTCCATCCAGAAGCGCCTTATAAATATCCCGCTTGGAAACACCACGATCTTGGCAGCAAGCTTCATGGCATCCTTCCTGGAATTCCCCTGCTGCTCATACATCGCCACATGCTCCGCAATGGAAATCTCCTCCCAGGAAGCACGCTTCTCCGCCTCCATCTCACTGCGGCTCCTGCCCTCGATCACAAGAACACACTCACCCAGCGGCTTCTCATCTTTATAAAAATCCATCAGATCATCGATCGTAGTCCGGAATGCCGTCTCATGCTTCTTGGTCAGCTCTCTGCAAAGATCATCCGGCGGTTGCCAAGCGCCTCTCTGAGCTCGCCAAGGTCCGTACAAGCCTGTGAGGTGCCTCATACAGGATAATAGTCCTGGTTTCACAGGAAAGCTCCTCCAGGATCGTTTTTCGTTCTTTCTTATCCGCCGGAAGAAAAGCCTCGAAAGCAAAACGCCTGGTATGCAGGCCTGACAAAGTCAGAGCAGTGATGCAGGCAGCAGGACCCGGAAGTGAAGTCACTTCAATTCCGGCTTCATAGCACATGGCGGCAAGCTCCTCCCCGGGATCTGAGATACCCGGAGTACCTGCATCTGTGATCAACGCAATGTTTGTACCCGCCAGCAGCTTTTCCACAAGGACATGGCCCTTATCGATCTTATTGTATTCGTGGTAGCTGGTCATGGGGGTTTTTATATCAAAATGATTTAGAAGTTTTATGCTGTTGCGGGTATCCTCCGCAGCGATTAAGTCCACTTCCCGAAGGGTTCTTAGTACTCGAAGGGTGATGTCTTCGAGGTTTCCTATGGGGGTGGCGCATAAGTATAGTTTTCCGTTTTGTTTCATATTTGCCTCTTTTCTCGCTTGACCGCGGGGAGTTGTTTCCACTTGGCCGTGGGGGAGTTGTTTCGCTTGACCGCGGGGGGTTGTTTAAGTTTGGGAACTTTGAAAACCGCAAAGGGGCCGCAAAGCCGCGCCCCCTCTGCACACCCCTTGGGCTTTTTTTAAGTAGTGCAAGGGATTCGTTGTTCTTATTTGTTGACTTGTGTCTGTATGCTTCGGTATTCAGCGCACTACGCTGTGCCGATGTTGTTTTATTTCTTCACTTTCTCTGTGGTTCGCTTCTGGCAAAGTGCCCGTATGCTTCGATATTCAATATGCTACGCTGTGCCGATATTATTTCATTTCTTCACTTTCTCAGTGGTTCACTTCCGGCAAGGTGCCCGTATGCTTCGATATTCAATGTGCTACGCTATGCCGATATTATTTCATTTCTTCACTTTCTCAGTGATTCACTTCCGGCAAGGTGTCTGTATTCTTCGATACTCAGTGCGCTACGCGTTGCGATCTCTCGCTTTGAATCTCAGGCGAGGGGAGGCAGGCTGCTGGTGGTGACGTTAGCGGAGCCCCCGTCAGCGAGGTGAGGATAGCTGCTGCCACCGAGCGCACTGTTTGAGCGAAGCGAGTTTGCGCGAATGGCAGCAAACCGGCGCCGCAGCCGAGCAGGGGGCGCAGCGTGTCACCACCAGCAGCCTGCCTCCCCTCGCCGTCCCTTCACCAACCGAAGTACCACAGCCACCACTACCTCCCAGCCATCCAGCGCAGCGCCGATGGCCCAAAACCTCCCGAGCAGCCACCCCAATCTTTCACAACCGGGGCAGCCACCCTAAGCCACAACATCACAACATTCACACCATCCGATACAACTCCAAAACATCCTCCGTATAAACCCCAGGCCGCTCATAAACCACCAGCGGCCGCTCAACCCGGATCCTGGAATTTCCGCCCTTACAAGCCTCGATCAACACCATATTCGGCTCCTTATCAATAAAAGGATACACCAGCTGCATCCTCTTAGGCTCCAGCTTATACTTCGTCAAAGTCGCCATCAGCTCCACAAGCCGAAACGGCCTGTGCACCAGAAAAAACCGCCCCCGGTCCTTCAGGACCCGGGCAGCCTGACAAGCAACATCATCAAACGAACACAAAATCTCATGCCTCGCGATCGCCTTCGGAAGATGCGGATTCGTCAACCCATGCTGCCCGATCATATACGGCGGATTACACGTCACCACATCAAAAGAAGCCGCCCCAAAAATCCCGGCAGCCTCCTTGATATCACCCTCAACGATCCGAACCCTGTCCTCAAGACCATTATACCTCACACTACGGTCAGCCATCTCCGCACACTCATGCTGGATCTCCAGCCCCGTGAAATGCTCCCCATCCGTACGATCAGAAAGCAAGATCGGAATGATCCCCGTACCGGTCCCCATATCCAGCGCAACCTCACCCCTCTTCACCCGGGCAAAACCAGACAACAGAACCGCATCCATCCCAAAGCAAAACTTCTTCGGATCCTGGATCACAAACAACCCATTCTGAAGATCATCCACACGCTCACCGCAATAAACCAGATCACTTCTCATTCGGCTTCGAATCTCCCTTTTTAACCTCTTTCTCCTCGTGGTCAGCAGAACCACCCTTACCCTTTTTTCTCTTAGGGCGGAACCTCAGATCACGGACCGGAAACTCCTGGATCTCCTTCTCGTCATTCACCTCAACCACGATCTTAACCATCTGCCGGAGAACATTCACACTCTGGACCGTACCCGAAACACCCTGCGGCGTCGTTACCATATCACCGATACCCGGAAGATTCCGGTTCAGCTCCTCATAAGTCTCCTGCTCATTCTTTAGACAGCACATCAGACGACCACAGACACCGGAAATCTTCGTCTGATTCAGAGAAAGATTCTGCTCCTTCGCCATCTTGATGGAAACCGGCGCAAACTCCGAAAGATACGTATGACAGCAAAGCGTCCTTCCACAGATACCAATACCGCCAAGGATCTTCGTCTCATCACGGACACCGATCTGACGAAGCTCGATCCTGGTCTTAAACACAGACGCCAGATCCTTAACCAGCTGCCGGAAATCAATACGGCCATCCGCTGTAAAATAAAACAGCACCTTGTTATTATCAAAGGTATACTCCGCATCGATCAGCTTCATATCAAGCCCATGCTCACGGATCTTCTTCTTGCAGATCTTAAAAGCCTCTTTCTCCTTCTGGCGGTTCTCAGCCTCATGATCCTCGTCCTCCTTCGTTGCAACACGGAGAACCTCCTTCAGCGGATGGACCACCTCGTCCTCCTTCACGCTGCGCGGCTCCAGGACAACACGGCCATACTCCACACCACGGGCAGTCTCCACGATCACATGATCGCCGACCTTCACCTTATAATTCTTAGGATTAAAATAATAAATCTTACCAACGTTACGAAATCTGACTCCAACTACCTTTTCCATTCTATTTCTCCCTAATTGTCAGGAACAGGAGCTCCAGGGCAAGTTCGAGATTAACATTGGCACGGAGACGCACCTTCGTCTTCTCCAGTGCCTCAAGGATTTTTTCGATATTCTCATAAGAACGCTCGCTGGCCTGCTCTCTGATAAAATTAATCTCCTGTTTAAAAACCAGGTTGTCAATTTCCCTTGTTGCCTTAAACATCAGAACATCGCGGAACCAGAACTGGAAAATATCCAGATAATCATTGATATTATTCTTATCAGCAGTCAAAGTCTTGATCGCCTCTGTCAGCTCATAAACCTCCATGGAATTGGCATATTTCAAAATCTTCAGGCATTGGCAGTCATATCTGCAAACTCCTGAGAAGTCGCAGCCTCCTTCGCCTTGCCGATACTGCCCTGCGCATAAGACGCATCGATCTCAGCCTGATAATCCGGCACCTGAAGATGCTCCATCAGATATTCCTTCACAAGACTGTCATCCACCACCTTCAGATCCAGACGCACACATCTGGAACGGATCGTAGGAAGAAGACTGTCGATATTGCTTGTCAGCAGCATGATCACCGCATATTCCGGCGGTTCCTCGATAGTTTTCAAAATGGCATTCTGCGCCTGCACCGTCATCATCTCCGCATCCGGAATGATATAGATCTTATACGGACTGCAGTACGGCTTGATATCCACATCACGCACAACCTGGTCACGCACCTCGTCAATGCTGATGCTTCCAGGCTTCTCATGAGTTACTGTAATGATATCCGGATGATTCTTGCCGATCACCTTCTTACAGGAATCACAAGTCATACACGGTTCAGACTCTCCCGATTCGCACTGCAGCGCTGCCGCAAAAGTCCCCGCAAGAAGCTTCTTGCCGGATCCCGGTTCCCCTGTAAAAATATAAGAGTGGGATACCTTCCCTGTCTCTATCGCATTCTTCAAATGCCTGATTATATCGTCATGGCCGATGATGTCATGAAATCCTGCCATAAGAATCACCTCTTTCTGCCTTTTGTGCCCTCCGTTATACCCGGCGGACATCTTTCAACTAATTATAACATAATCTTCTGTATAAAAAAAACTATTTTTCCTTATTGTACAGATTTTATATAATTTACGATCTCCTTCACACATTCATCCAGATTATGATTCTCAAAACGCTTCCATATACCTGCTTTAAGAATATTTTCCTCGGAAAAATCATTCTGGTCTGCAAGAAAAACGCCTGCACATCTCCTCGTACTTCGGCACCTCCTGGGTCTTCTCCCTGGCAAGCGCACGCTCCAGACGCTCTCCGTCTTCCACCTCTATATAAATAGGCCACATCACTTCATTGCCGTAATACTCCCGGAGCCTCACAAAAGACTCCAGTGTACCGATCCCCAGATAGCTGTCATTACCCACAGACACCTGCCCGTCATCCGCAGTAAAATATGTCCACGGCCCGTAAACTGTCTGATAAGTACGCGCTCGATCAGCTTCCCGTTTCTTCGGAACTCCTTCAGTTTATTCTCATCTGCAAAAAAATATTCTCTTCCGTTCTCCTCTCCATCCCGGATCGGACGGGTAGTATAGATCACAAGCCGCTTAAGCCCCAGCTCCTGATTCCCCTCCAGCTGTCTGTAAATACTGTCCTTACCGGAAGAGCTTTTTCCCATAATGTAAAAAATCTTTCCCATATGTCTCCTCTGCTGCATATGCGTTACTATACACGCTCTGATCCGTAATACACAGATCCGTCTGCTGCCACGCACCTCACATCTCATTTCTCACAACACACACCGTCTCACTGGTCTGGTCACTCAGGCCCTGGACCTCAAAGCCCTGTTCCAGGTATCTTCTCACATTTTTTACGAAATGTCCAGAAATCTGTTCCCCCGGAACGATCAGCGGGATCCCCGGCGGATAAAGATACGCAAACTCCCCGGACGTCCGTCCGATACACTCATCCAGCGGACACCGCTCACTCTCCGCATCCATAGCCTGAGAGATCCGCATGATCTGCTTCATTTTTCCGTTTTTCAAAGGCTCCTTCTCCACAGCCGCTTCTCTGTATTTTAACGATTCACGGCGGTCGATCTCTTCAATAGCATCACAAAGCCGCTCAAAGCCCTCCGCAGTATCACCTACAGCCGCCAGCGCCAGCACATAATTCTCCGCCTCCATCTCCATTTCCAGATGAAACTCCCTCCGGAGAATCTGATGCAGCTCCCGGCCGTTCAGCGAACTGTTCACAGTAGAAAGCAATATCTTGGATCTGTCAAAATCAAAAACTCTCTGGCACTCACAGGCCTGCGGCGTCACCAGCCGGATATACTTACACTCAGAAAGACGCCTGCGTGCTTTTTCCAGATTCTCCGTAAACACACGGAACATCTCATCCCCCTCACGCTCCAGCTTATCCATGCACGCATCAATGCTGCTCATAAGAATATAAGAAGGACTGCTGCTCTGATAGATTCCCAGAAAACGCTTCAGTTTTTCCCGGCTCACACGATCACTGCACAGGTGGATCACCCCCGTCTGGGTCAGACAGGGCAGCGTCTTATGCACACTGTTGATCACCACATCCGCACCAAGCTGCGCCGCAGACACCGGAAAATAATCCGAAAACCGAAAATGCGCCCCGTGAGCCTCATCCACGATCAGCGGCACACCATAGCGATGCGCGATCTCCGCGATCCTCGCCACATCCGACACGATGCCGTCATAAGTCGGTGAAGTGATCAGCACCGCCTGGATCTCCGGATTTTCCGCCAGATACATTTCCACACGGCCGGGTGAAATCCCTCCGTTTATCCCCAATTTCGGATCTTCATGTGGATAAATATACGTGGCACTCAGCTCCCGCAGATAAATCGCATGGTAAACCGCCTTATGGCAGTTCCTTGCCACCAGGATCTGTCCCCCCTTATCCACAGCCGCAGACACCGCCGCCAGGATCGCCCCGGAGCTTCCATTAATACTGTAAAAACTCTCCGGCACACCATAAAGCCGTGCGACATCCTCCTGGGCCCTTTTCAAAATATCCTCAGCATGATGCAGGTTATCAAACCCGTCAATCTCCGTAATATCCCTCTCCACCGGAAAATCCCCCTCCACAGCCAGCGGATTCCTCTTATGCCCCGGCATATGAAACGGATAAAAATCACTCTTACCGTACGCTTCCAGTTTCTTGTATAATCTGTCTTCCATAATTCGTCCTTTTCATCCTAAAAACAAGGAGGGGCTATCACCAGACGATATTCCCCTCCATTTTTATCACATCTCAGCAAAATCGATCCTCAGCTCCTCATAGATCCCCACCTTGATCGAATCCTGAAATGTATACTGCTCCGTATCCTCATTTTCAAAATCATACACCATTACCAGCTTCTTCACAGGATCCACGATCCAGTACTCTCTCACACCGGCAGTCCTGTATTTAAACAGCTTGGTATAATAATCCATACGCCTGCTCGCCGGAGAAACGATCTCGATGATCCAGTCCGGAGCCCCCTTACATCCCCTGTCATCCAGCTTATCCGGATCACAGATAACAGAAACATCCGGTTCCACATAAGTATTCGTCTTCTCATCCAGATACACCGCAAACGGTGCGGCAAACACCTCACATTTCCCCTTGTTAGAATCTATATAGTTACCTATCTTTCTGGACAAGATACTTGAGATCCTCTGATGCATCGTATTCGGCGGCGCCATATAATAAATATGTCCATCGATCAGTTCCGCTCTTTCACCCTCCGGCAAAGCATAAATATCCTCTATCGTATAAATTCTTTCCCTCAACAGCGGCATATCTCCACTCCTCTCAAAAGCACCCGACAGATCATACACCATCATTCCGATCTGCACTCATACACCTGCAGTAGCTCCATCCGAAGCCTTCCCCACAGGCTCACACCTTAAACCGATACCCCACACCCCAGATCGTCTCAATATACTGAGGCTTGGCCGTATTAAACTCGATCTTTTCACGGATCTTCTTGATATGCACCGTAACCGTAGCGATATCACCCACAGACTCCATATCCCAGATCTCCCGGAAAAGCTCCTCCTTTGTAAAAACCTGTTCGGATTCTCAGCCAGAAAAGTCAGAAGATCAAACTCCTTGGTAGTAAACGTCGTCTCCTCACCATTGACCACACACGCCTGGCCGTCTTATCAATCTTAATACCACGGATCTCGATCACATCATTCTTATGCACATTGGAACCAACCAGCCGGTTATAACGCTCCATATGCGCCTTCACACGTGCAACCAGCTCACTTGGCTGAACGGCTTGGTCATATAATCATCCGCACCAAGACCCAGTCCGCGGATCTTATCGATATCATCCTTCTTGGCAGAAACCATAATGATCGGCGTATTCTTCTCCTCACGGACCTGCCGGCAGATATCAAAGCCATCCACCTCCGGAAGCATCAGATCCAGGATGATCAGATCAAACTCCTCCTTCATAGCACGTACAAGCCCCGTATCACCACGGTTCTCGATCTCCACTTCAAAACCCGAAAGCTCCAGATAATCCTTCTCCAGATCCGCGATCGCTTCCTCATCCTCTATGATCAAAATCCTACTCATTCATCGGTACCTCCTGATATTTTCTGAGAACAAAATACATGATCGTTCCGATTCCCAGCCGGCTTGTGCCCAGACCTTTCCACCATGATCCTCCATGATCTTCTTTACGATGGAAAGTCCGATACCGCTTCCTCCCTTGGAAGAATTTCTGGAAACATCGGTACGGTAAAAACGGTCAAAAATATACGGCAGATCCTTGGCGGCAATACCCTTGCCGTTATCCTCGATCTCCACCTGGATAAAATCACCCACATCCTTCACACGAAGCTGGATAATCCCCCTTGGCTTCTCCATATACTTAATGGCATTACTCACGATATTATGGATCACACGGCGGATCTGCTCACCATCCGCAATAACCTGCACACCCTTCTCCACATAATTGGCATACACAAGCTCGATCCCCCTGGTCTCCATCTCAAGCCCAAGCTCCTCCGCACAATCCGAAAAATAATCCTCCACATTCAGCTTGCTGAACGTATACGGAATACGGTTGGTATCGATCTTGGAATAAAAGGTCAGCTCATTGATCAGATGATCCATCTCATTGGTCTTATTATAAATGGTACGCACATACCGGTCCATCTTCTCCGGCGTATCCGCCACACCATCCATGATCCCCTCCACATAACCCTTCACCGCAGTGATCGGCGTCTTCAGATCATGGGAAATATTGCTGATCAGCTCCTTATTCTCCTTATCCATCAGGATCTTCTCTTCCGTGGACTCCTTCAGACGCTTACGCATCTCCTCAAAATCCTGGCAAAGCTGGGAAAATTCATCATTCCCCTCAACCTCCAGCACAAAATCCAGATTCCCCTCCTTGATGTTCTTGGTAGCCTTCTTAAGCTTCACCAGCGGAACCGCAATACTCCTGTAGATCCACAGCCCCACGGACAATGCGGTAAAAACAAGGATGATCGTTGCGGTCAGGATCATATCCTTGGCCATCAGCTTCACCTGGCTGCTGGAAGACTGCGGCAGCGAAATATCATAGACCATCTGGCTGGAATCCGAAGCCTGGCTGCTGCTCTCCTGCACATGCTTCGCCTGCGTCTGGCTGAACCCGTACAGACTTGCGGAAAAAAGAAGCAGCGGCAGCAGGATGATCGCAACGAAGCCCACAATAATACGTGTTTTTAACTTCATCTGTATCTCCGTCCTTTATAAATTCACACATTCACATACACGTATTATAACATAAACTATATTCCCTATCTCTAAATTTTCTATAAAAAACCCCATCTTCCAGCATCAGTATTATTCCATTTTGTTCTAAACTATGCTATCATATTTTTGTTGTCCACCCGATACCCGGCAACGGGAGGAGGTGAGTTCTTTTGGAAATTATTATCTCTTTTCTTGTTTCCTGCATGGCAAACATAACTGCCTATTACGTTTGCAAATGGCTAGACGGCAACAAGTAGGACAACGCTAACCTAGTGGTTTCTTGTCCACTATAAAAAATTAGAAGAAGCCCCCGGTATTGGCACTACCGGGGGCTTCACTCTTTGTTCTTTTGGAACTATTACTATCTCTTTTGCCTAATGGCATTATATCATATGCATTTCTTAAAATCAATATTCCTGCCAAAAGGATATATAAATATTTTTTTTGACTCTCTTACAGATACTTCTTCAGAGTCTCAACCTTGTCCAGATGCTCCCATGGAAGATCAACATCTGTACGGCCGAAATGACCATAAGCAGCAGTCTGCTTGTAGATCGGACGGCGAAGGTCAAGCATCTTGATGATACCAGCCGGACGAAGATCAAAATTCTCACGAACGATCTCAACAAGCTTAGTCTCAGAAAGCTTACCTGTTCCGAAGGTATTCACACTGACAGAAGTCGGATGCGCAACACCGATTGCATAGGAAAGCTGGATCTCACACTTGTCAGCAAGACCGGCTGCAACAATGTTCTTTGCAACATAACGTGCAGCATAAGCAGCAGAACGGTCAACCTTTGTGCAGTCCTTACCGGAGAAAGCACCGCCGCCGTGACGTCCTGTTCCGCCGTAGGTATCAACGATGATCTTACGACCTGTCAGACCACTGTCACCGTGAGGTCCGCCGATAACAAAACGACCTGTCGGATTGATGAAATACTTCGTATCCGCATCAACCATATCAGCCGGAATGATCGCATCAAAAACATACTTCTTAATATCCTCATGGATCTGCTCCTGAGTAACATCCGGATCATGCTGTGTAGAGCATACAACAGCATCGATTCTCTTCGGCTTGCCGGCCTCATCATACTCAACAGTAACCTGAGTCTTTCCATCTGGTCTTAAATATTTCAGAGTGCCGTCCTTACGAACCTTTGTCAGCTGCTGAGCAAGCTTGTGAGCCATGTTGATGGCATATGGCATATACTCCTCAGTCTCATTGGAAGCATAACCAAACTGAAGACCCTGGTCACCGGCACCGATGGAATCCAGCTCGTCCTCATTCATATCGTCCTCTTTCTGCTCAAGAGCCTTGTCAACACCCATAGCGATATCTGTGGACTGCTTGTCAAGTGATGTGATAACCGCACAGGTATCTGCATCAAAGCCATAATCCGCATTGTCATATCCGATCTCACGGATAGTATCGCGAACGATCTTCTGGATATCAACATTAGCCTTGGTTGTGATCTCGCCCATAACAAGTACAAGACCTGTTGTAGTAGCAGTCTCGCAGGCAACACGGCTCATCGGATCCTGTGCCATCATAGCATCAAGGATCGCATCGGAAATAGAGTCGCAGACCTTGTCAGGATGACCCTCAGTTACAGATTCAGATGTAAATAAAATTTTCTCCATGATCTTCTCCTTTTGTAATAAAACAATGGTTATATACATAAAAAACAGCCCGTACAATCCGGACTGTTTAAATTCTGTAAACAATCCTCTTATTGTTCGATTGCTCGCTCAGGTTGGCACCTTCCTGGGTTATCCGGGGTTGCCGTGGCTTCATAGATCCTTTGTATCTCCACCACTCTGAATAAAAGGCTATCTTTTATGAAATTTGCTGCAACACATACAATATACTTATCATACCAAAATGTCAAGAGCAATTTTCGATAAAAAATATCACCCGCTGCTTTTTCATCCCCAATACGTAAATATTCCAAAAAAAAGAACCGGGCATCCACATCGCCCGGTTCTTCCATCGATCATCCTTCAGAATGATCCGTTATTTATTTTTTCTTCTTTCTCTTAACTCCATAAGCTGCACCACCGCCAACAATGATCGCTGCTGCAAGGATTCCAACCCATACGCCGATCGGTGTATCATCGCCGGTCTTTACAGAACGTCTTGCTGTACCGCTGGTATCGTTCGGAGCAGTTCCGCCCGCTGTACCATTATTCGGGATCGGAGTGATCCGATCTTTTCCACCATGATTTGCTCCAGGTGTAGCAGTCGGAATCGGTGTCGGCTCGGAAGAAAGACTGTTAGTGATCTCCTTTGTTACAGTATATCGGTTATCATTATTCAGTGTAACCTCACCCTGACCGGTAACTGTATACTTAAAGGTATCATCATCAACCGGATTTCCATCCTTATCCGTCTCCAGAACAGTATAAGTAACACTGTTGATCTCCTGATCCATTGGAAGATCCACCATTACCTGAACACTATCATTCTGTTTCAGAGTCACTACCTTCTCAAGCGTCAGCTCACCGTTACTTTCAGTGGAGAACAAACCTGCATAGAACGTATCATCCACAGTAGAAGCAACACCATCGATCATCACATTCTTCTTAATGTTGATATATCCGTTACGGCTGAATATATCGGAAATCTTTGTATAATAGTTATTTACATAAGCCGCTGCCTCAGTAGCACCACTATCTCCACCGATCACAACCTGATTGGACTTCTCTTCACTCTCACCATTCGGCTTCGTTACATTGTAGTAGTAAAGATTCTCATCATCCACCTTGATCTTCGTATTCTGCTGAAGAGGATTTCCATCCTCATCCAGCTCAAATACATAATAGGTGCCATCCGGAACATCCGTCCATGTAGCTGTACCACTGGAAGCATTCTGGATATGGATTTTCTGCATTTCTCCGTAAGGGGCATTTCCATCCGGATCAAGGTAAAGCCCAACATTATAAGTTACATCCTCCTTCGTTTCCAGAGGAATCACATTGTCGTTCTCATCAACATTATAGATCCTCTTCGTAACCTGGATCTGTGTATGCTTCTGCGGATTACTTACAGACTTCGGATAAGCCTGTACATCGTACATCCAGCCCTGCTCCTGATCTGCAAAAGGAACGGAGATCAGCATCGGTGAAACCATAACACTGCTGTTTCCATCTGTCTGCACCACCAGGTACATACCCTCAGCCAGATCAGCGAAAGTCATATTCCCCTCTGCATCAGAGGACTTGGACATACCCCACACATCCACGCTTCCGCTGACGATCATAGCCGCCAGCTTCTCTGCCGCTTCATACCAGCCGTCAGCCGTCGTGATGGAATCAAAATCGATTGCTGCGGCAGCCAGTGCCTCATCCAGCACGAAATGCACATTGCCATCAAAATTCACACTGCCAACCTTGTAGATCGTCAGCCCTACATCCGGCAGCGGAGTCTGGTTTCCCTCCTCATCCGCCTGCTGAACCGTCAACGTCAGATTACCTGTTTTTCCAGCTTCATAATCCCCGGCGAAAACCGGCTGCAAAACACTCGTGACCAGCATAGCCGTCAGCATCAGAACAGCCAGAAGGCTCCGGAATATTTTCCCTTGCTTTCTTCTATTTTTCATCGCTCTCTGCCTCCTCTTTCCTTTCTGAAAGCTGCTTCTTTTTCCGTTTTTTGTCCCTATAACGGACGATCAGATAAATCAGCAGGATCAGAACAACAAGCACTGCAGCGCCGCCGGCCAGAACCCTCTTCGGATCCACAACAGCAAGCTTCTGCGGTATCGTTTCGTCATTCTTTGTATCTTCCACCACATATTTCGTCCGCACTCCCCGGACAAGAAGCCTGTGGGTGTTAACTCCATAAGGGGTACACGTGATCAGAGTCACATGATCTTCACCCTCGATAATATCCAGGTCACTGGTCTCATCCGGAAGCACCGTCTTGATCTGATCCACCTTGTAGGCCAGATGCTTGCCAAGAATGTGCAGGATAAAAATATCTCCCTTTTCCATCTGATCCAGATCTGTAAAAAGCTTTGCGTTAGGAAGACCTCGATGCGCCGCCAGAACGCATGGGTGCTCTTGCCTCCGATGGGAAGGCTGGTACCCTCCACATGACCGACACCCTTTTCCAGGACCGTTTTGCTCAGTCCGTGATAGATCGCCAGTCTGGCTTTGATCTTCGGGATCTCGATACTCCCCATCAGACCATCACCGTTCGGATCCAGAACCCTGTCATAAGGATGACTCAGCTCATAAGTATCCTCTTCCTCAAAAGCATCTACAATGGCATTCACCGGATGCTCGGCATTATACTCCTTCGCCTCTTTCCACAGCCTGTCATAGTCGTTGTCCGAAAGCTCCGTTACCGCTTCCTCGTACTTACTGACCAGCTGGGCATTTCGATACTGGTTCCACATATCACTGATCGTGGGATAAAGGAACACCCCCGCCCCCGCCAGAAACACCAGGCCGATAATGATGTTCAGGACAACATTACTCTTTTTCT